>ERZ795056.2145-NODE-2145-length-22288-cov-53.774075_pt1 | contig 22288 bp, 20 predicted proteins | sample MGYA00375140_ERZ795056 | MGnify/ENA primary metagenome ERZ795056 (study PRJEB30185, sample SAMN05720227) | activated sludge metagenome | isolation source: Anaerobic digester | place: USA | collected 2015-03-09 ... | reverse complement strand
TTCGCCAGTTCATGGCGTCCGACGAACGGCCGTCGAAGGTCGGCATGCGCGTGGGTCATCACGACCGCAAGAGGCTCAATGAGAACCTTGCGCCGCTGAAACGCTTTTTGATGAGCCAAGTGGGGCGTCCGTGGAACAAGGTGCATGCCGAACTGCTCGCGGGCATCGATCAACGAAACGCCGTGCAGCAGCACATCCTCGCGCACATTGACAACTACGTGCTTACAGAGGTTCGCGCCACGCCGCGCCCAAATGGGCGTGGTGTGGTGTTTGAGTACCTAGGGCGTTGGTGGGGTCGGCATGGTTGGCGCGTTGTGACCGACTCGTGGGCACCGTTGTTTGTAGACCCGCGTACGGGGATTTTGCGATTGACCCACGCGCAGGAGGCCAATGCCAAATTGCGCGTTGCAACGCAAGAGACTGCTGCGCGGCGCGACGCTGAAACGCGTCGTGTCATCAGCGAAAGCACAGAACTTCGATGCGCTGATGACGTCTGGTACGAAGTCACTCTTGCAGAGGTGCTGGGCGGGAAACTCACGCGCGAGGAACGCCGATCGCTTCGCGCCGTTAACCGTGAGGGTGCCGCCGCCGCATGGGACGTGTGGGAAAAGCAAAGTGTGACGCGCTACGACGCTGATCGCTACGCGGTTAAGAAGCGGCAGCTTAGCTCCGCTGAAATCGTGGCATTCGGGCTGCGCCAGGCGTGAATAGGGCCATCGCGAGTGGCGGCCGGGTAAGAACCGGCTGCTGTTCGCGCCTGCTTTCCGCGTTTCACGCAGTTCACCCGCAGTTCGTCGCACGCCCGTAGTCGTAAGAAAAGCGTTCCCATAAAGTTCACTCCATCGCAACGACGCGACGACCAACAAGCCAACCGACACGCCAAGGAAAAAATCATGAACCGCTCTTTCAACATCCTCTCCCGTACCGAATCAGCCGCTACCGCGATCAGCGCAAGCTTGCTCTCCGTAGTCACGATCGGTGCAGTCATGGCGCTCTTCTCGACCGCCACGCCTGATGCGGTAAACCCAGCGTTGATCGCCTTCGACACCGTGGTGATCACCGCTAGTAAAAACATCTAAGACGTCGAATACAATGCGTGCCATGTGCACGAAATTCAACGTATTACGTTTACGTCTCTCCACTGCTTGATGGGGAACTTGCAATGAAATTTTTGATTCTCTTTTTTGTTTGGTGCGTGCTCCTCGTGGTGGCATGGCCGCTTGCACTGATTGCACTAGTCCTTTGGCCGGTGATTTGGCTCATATCGCTGCCGTTTCGCCTGATTGGCATCACGTTTGACGCGGTGTTTGCGCTTATTCGCGCCATCCTCCTTTTGCCAGCACGTTTGCTCGGCGGTGCTCGCAAGGCGTAGCGCCACGACCATCGAGGCGCGCCAAAGCGCGCCGCCTCGTTAACATTGAGGCATGGCCCGCAAAAATCGCAATGAAGCTCTGCCGCAAGTTCGGTTGAAGAGCGAACGCAAATACGTTCACCCCCTGATCTTTCAAAAAATGGTCGAGCGCCCGCGTGAGCGCATCGTCCCCGGCGATCTCGTCGAAGTGTTGAGCGTCGACGGCGAGTTCATCGGACGCGGCATGCTCAACATGCAAGCGCCGATGGCTATTCGTCTGCTCACCGAAAAAGAAGACGAAATCGTCGACGCGCAATTCATCGCCGAGCGGATCGCCGACGCCGTGCGTCTGCGGCGCACGATCTACGGGCTCGACGCAGTGACTGATGCCTACCGCGTGATCCACGCCGAGGGCGACGGATTGTCCGGCCTGATCGTGGATCGCTTTGGCGATGTGCTGGTGGTTGCGTTTTACGCGGCCGGTATGTGGCGCATGCAGCATTGGATTTTCGATGCGCTCTTGACGCAGTTCCCGGATTCGCAAATTTTTGCGTTTGGCGATGACAACGCGCAGAAGCAAGAGGGCTTCGATTGTCCGCCAGGAAAACCGCCGAAGCCGGTGATCATCACTGAACACGGCGTGAAATTCCATGTGCCTATCGGCGGGAAACACAAGACCGGGTTCTTCTGCGATCAGCGCGACAACCGCCAACGCTGGGGCGAGCTGATCAAAGCGACGAAGAGCACGAGCATGCTTGACCTGTGTTGCAATTCCGGCGGCTTCGCGGTGTACTCGGGCGTCAATGGAGCAACAGACATTACAGCGGTAGACCTCGATGAAGAGGCCGTCGAATTCGCCACGCGAAATTTGCGTTTGAACGACGTGAAAGCGAAAGTCGCGCAGGCCGATATTTTCCCTTGGCTGCGCGAAGCGCAGGAAGCGGGCAAGCGCTGGGACGCCGTCGTGCTCGACCCCGCGAAGATGACGCGCGCGCGCGACGAAGTGATCGACGCGCTGAAAAAATATCTCGACATGAACAAGCTCGCGCTCAGCGTGGTCAAGCCCGGGGGCCTGTTCCTCACGTGCTCATGCACAGGTGTGGTGAGCGAAGAACAATTTCTCGACATGCTGCGCCGTGCGGCGTTTTACGCGGGACGTGAAGTGCAAGTGCTCGAAGTGCGCGGCGCTGGCCCCGACCATCCGTGGCTCGCGCAGGTGAATGAGAGTCGTTATTTGAAATCGGTATTTTGTAGAGTCCTGTAATCTTTGTCGTCATTCCGGCGAAGGCCGGAATCCAGTGCGTAACCCGCGCTTAGCGCGCCTGATTTGATTCACGCCATGCTTCCATTCCAATCCATTTCATTCACCGCCGTCGAACCCGGCAAGCGCGTCTTGATTCTTGGCGCGGTGCACGGCAACGAGCTCGCCGGCATGCACGGCATTCGTCGTGTCGTCGCCGAAATTGAAGGCGGCGCGCTCGAAATTGCACGCGGCAGCGTCACCTTCGTGCCGATCACGAACCCGATGGCGTACGCGTTGAAACGTCGAATTGGCGACCGAAATCTCAATCGCAATCTTGCACCGACGGAGACGCCGACCGAGTTCGAAGATCACATCGCAAACTGGCTCTGCCCGCTCATGGCGAAGCACGAAGTGCTGCTCGATCTGCATTCGTTTCAGGCGCAAGGGCAAGCGTTCGTGATGGTGGGACCGGAGACGAACAACGGTCCGCTTGAGCCGACGATTCACGGCGACGTTGAGCGCGATTGGGCGCTGCGCCTTGGCGTGAACCGCGCGGTCGACGGCTGGCTCTCGACCTACGCGGTGGGTGTCGCGGAGCGCATCACACGCGCGGCGAAACTCAGTCCAACAGGCGAAAAGCGCCACGATCTTCATCCGAAATACGGCGTTGGCACCACCGAATACATGCGCACCACGGGTGGAGCAGCACTGACGCTCGAATGCGGCCAGCACAACGACCCGAACGGACCGGAAGTCGCGTACCGCGCGATCCGAAACACGCTCGCGCTGTTCGGCGTGACCAACGACACGCCACCGCCGCCCGCAAAAAACGTTGAGGGCCTGCACCTCGGCACCGTCATCGACAAGTTCGACAAAGCCGACGCGTTCGCGCGTGGGTGGCAAAGTTTCGATGCTTTGAAAGCCGGCGACGTTATCGGCACTCGCGCCAACGGCGAAGTCGTTCGCGCGCCGCACGACGGCTACATCGTGTTTCCGAACGCTGTTGCCGAAGCGAACCACGAATGGTTCTACCTCGCGGAAGCAACCGACCGCTTCTCGGTTTCGCGTTAACAGCTTTTTGCCTATAGCGACAGCCTGGCGGTCGTTTCAGCACGTTTATTCACTTAGTTGACTTTATACAAAATAAGGCGATAAGTGCCGCGTGGAAGTGCTTCTGCCATAAAAGCCATTACGCTCGCTTAAACGCTCGTGCAGAGGCGTAGCGCGTTCTGACCCTTGGTGTGCGGTTCGCTCGCGAAATGATTCAAAATGATCCGCAATAGATACGGATCGAGGGGCGAACTTTGAGCGGAGAAATTACTGAAGCCATCGCGCGGCTCACGCCGGGCGAACCTGAGGCGTTGAAGAAATTGTTCGAGGCTTCGTACGACGAACTCAAGCGCCTCGCGCATTCGCGCCTATGGGCGGCAAACCTCAAGCAAGATTTCGCGACCGAGTCACTGCTGCACGAGAGCTATCTACGCCTCGTGAATCAGAAGTCGCTCGCCATTCCTGATCGCCAGCATTACTTCGCCTACGCATCGAAAGTCATGCGCAGCATCATCCTCGACACCGTGCGCGAAGCCAACGCCGAACGTCGCGGTGGCGGCGAGGCGGCGCTCACTTTGAACACCGAAATCGCGGGACTTACGCCGCAGTCGAACGACGTCGAAGCGATCGACGACGCACTGAAAGACCTACACAAAGTCAGCCCGGAACTCGCCGCGCTCGTCGAAATGAAGTTTTTCGGCGGCATGACCGAGCCAGAAATATCTGAAATTCTCGGCGTATCGGAACGCACGGTGCGACGTGAATGGGAGAAAGCTCGCGCGGCGCTGTTGGTGTTGCTGGAAGAAGAGTAGTTCATCCGTCCTTGGCTGCCATATGGGGGCCGACGACAAATGGTTCGTCGACCCGTGAATCCGAGCGAAAGTTTGTTGGCCGGATTTCCCGCTTCTTTGCGTTTGAACCCATAAGCCCTATGCATTCGCTCACCGCCTCTCCCATCCCCAACCATGTCGTCCGCAACTCCTGACTGGCAGCGCGCGCTCTCGCTCTTCGACGAGGCGCTTGCGCTGCCACCCGACCAACGTGAGGCGTGGCTGGACGACACCGTCGCGCGTGAGCCTGGCGTTTCTCCGTTGTTGCGCAAGCTCTTGGGTGCGCATCGACGCGTTGAAACGAACGACGTCCTCGCCACGCTTCCGCGACAGCCCGACTCGCTGCGCGGGGAGCCTGCTGGTACCTGTGGCCAACTCATCGGCCCGTTTGAACTGATCGAACCGCTCGGCCACGGCGGCATGGGCAGCGTGTGGCGCGCGCGCTATGCCGATGGTCGGCTAAAACGCGACGTCGCGATCAAACTTCCCGCAGCCACGCAAGACCCGACGGCGCTCGCCACGATGCGCGAGCGCTTCGCCCGCGAGCGCGATTTTCTCGCGCAGCTCGAACACCCGAACATCGCACGCCTTTACGACACAGGCGTCAGCGAAACTGGCCAGCCTTTCCTCGCGATGGAGTACGTCGCGGGTGAGCCGATCGACGCGTACTGTGAGCACCACCGCACGCCGTTCAACGCCCGGCTTAAACTTTTCCTGCAAGTGCTCGATGCCGTGGATTACGCGCATCGCCAGCTCGTATTGCATCGCGATTTGAAACCTGGAAACGTTTTGGTGGACGCGATCGGCAACGTGCGCCTCCTCGATTTCGGTGTCGCGAAACTATTGCCCGAACTCAACGCGGCACAACCCGACGCGAACGCAAACAAAGAACTCACCGAAATCGCCGGTGCCGCGATGACGCTCGCTTACGCCGCGCCTGAGCAAATTACCGGCGCGCGGCTTTCGACCGCGACCGACGTCTACGCGCTCGGCGTCATGCTGCATCGCCTTCTCACCGGCGCGTCGCCGTACCAGCCGGCGCGCGACACGCGTGGTGCACTCGAAGACGCAGTCATCAACAACGCACCCGCACTCGCCTCGTCGCGCCACGCAACAGACGCCACGCTCGCCGCGCTGCAAAGCACGGCTCCCGCCTTGCGCCGCGCACTCACGGGCGACATCGACACCATTCTCACAAAGTCCCTCAAGAAGCGCCCCGACGAGCGATACCCCACCGCCGCCGCACTCGCCGAAGACATTCGCCGTCACCTCGCACGACAACCGATCAGCGCGCGGCCCGACAGCCTCTGGTATCGCACCAATCGCCTCGTTGCACGCCATCGCATCGCGGTCGCAGCGTCCGCACTAGGCGTCAGTGCACTCATCGCCACGACAGGCATCGCGGTGTGGCAAGCCAAGGTCGCGACGGCGAGCGCAGCACGCGCCACCAAAGAAGCCAAACGCGCCAACACCGCGCAGAAATTTCTCACGGGATTGTTCGCGAGCGCCGACCCCGAGAAGAACAAGACCTCAACCGAGTTCGCCAAACAAGTGCTCGAACGCGGTCTCACAACCGCTGAACGTGAACTCAAAGATGACCCAGAGGCACATGCGTTAGTGCTCGCGCAGATCGGTGAAATTTATCGGCGGCTTGGCCTACCCGAACAACTTCTTGCCACACAAAGGCGGCGCGTCACCGTACTCGAATCACTGAGCGCGCCCGATACCGACACGTTGGTAGATGCGCAGTTGGAGCTGGGTCGCGCGCTCGGCGACTCCGATCTCCCTGAGGACAACAAAGCGGCACTGCCGCGCCTCATGGCTACCTACGACTTGGCAACGTCAAAACGCGCTTCTGCGGAGCACATTGTGTGGGCGCTCTGCCTTATCGCTGACCAGTTGCGTACCGAGAAGAATTTTCTGTCTGCTCGCGACTACGCGTCCAAGGCTCTCGACTACGCGCAGCAGACACTCAAGAGCCCGAATCGATTCCTAGCCGCTGCGCATGACACTAATGCCGTAGTTGCAAGCGCCGAGCATCGAATTGTCGATGCGCGCGAACACTTCTCCAAGGCACTCGCGATTGATGCGACGGGACGCGGACGCGGCCCGGTCGACCAATCATTGACGCTGACATTGCTGGCCGCTATGGAGTTCGAAGACGGCAACTACGTGGCCGCACTGCGTCAATACCTTGCGGTAATTGAATTAGCGAGAACCAGCCTCGGTGATGTCAATATCAACCTGTCGCCAGCGCTACGCAACGCGGTGTTTGCCGCAGCGAGAGCGGGCGACATAACGATGGCGAAGCGACTCAGTGAACAGCCGTTAGATGCAGAAATCGCGTCCGGTCACCCCATGCGAATCGCGCATGCTCATCGAGCACGGGGTCGCGTGGCAATGCTCGAAGGCGATTTCGCTCGTGCCCGGAGCTCGTTCGATCTCGCGGAGCCGACTTTTGCCCTCAACCCAACACTCGCAGCGCAGATGGCGCAGCAAAACGCCGAGCTTGCGCTGAGGCTCGACAACGCCGAACGGGCGGTATCCGAACTTGAGCCCATACTTGTAGCGCAGGAAAAACGCTACGGAACTAAGCACGTGGCGCTACGCGACACGCTGCTCTGGCTAGGCGTGAGCTACGCCCGATTGGGCGCGGTAGACAAGGCTCGCGACTACATCGAACGAGCGTGTGAGCTGTTTGGGGCGTTGCGTGAATCGCATCCACTAAGGCTGCGCTGCGACGTGTATCGCGTCATGTTGTCACGCGATCAGCCAATCACGCGAGGGCTCGCAAAGCTGGAAGCCATTGGCATCGCTGCGCGAAACAACGATGCGATCAAACTGCCTCTCTTCTCTTCTTTAACGCTGGCGTCGACCTGGCTCGAAAGACGACCCGACGGCGCTATCGCATTTCAGACTATCCCAGTCTTAGACTAAAAGGTGAACCGCATGAAAACCACTCGAATCAAATCAGCACACTCGTGTGCGCTCGTGCTTGTGGCGACTGCGCTGCTTTCATGGACTGCCGCTGAAGCCCAAACGCCACGTGTTTCTGCCGACGGTGGCCCAATTTCAAAGGGCATTGGTGTCCCATGCGCCCCATACTCCCAAACTAATCGTGTTGCCGTATCCGGATCAAGGTCTACCGCAGCTCAAACGGTTCATACAGACACGGACACTGACAAACCGCAATTGGAACCACATCCCGCACTACCCGGAGCTGACGTTACGGTGGAAAGAGTGAGTCCGACCACCGTAAAGTACTGCATAACCCCGGCTGTATTCAACAGCAGTGATAACGCGACGCCAGCACCGTTATCCCTTTGGCTTGCGCCATACGTAGGGCAGGACCTACGCGCTTATACGGCACTGCATGTGACCAATCGTGCTCCCACGTCGTGCTCGGTTCAAATGTCGCAACCCGTTTCCGGCCATAGTTCAGCGAAGGCCCCCACGACTTGGTGCGTAGTCGCCCCGGCAAAAGGGCCGCAACCCAATTTGGCTGTGTACCTTGGTGTTCCGGACAAAAAAGTTTTCGGTGGAAATCTCAGTACGGGCAGGGTCGTCACTGGCCCCAATACGAAAGTAGTGGTCAAAGTTACCGCCGGCTATGCCGAGGGCTGTAGAGTTGATATTGGGTCGGCGCGCGAAGTAGCCCCTTCGGGTGGTTCTAAACCGCAGATTCAATGCGGCGGCGCTCGCGGTGTGACACACGTTCCAAAATCAACGGCGGACCAGGCCTCATCCGTCGTGCCAGGCACGAGGAAATAGACGGTGTAGCGAGCAAACTGGAACGTTACTTTGTGGCCGCTTTCACCCAATTTTCGCGTTTAAGTGACAGTGCCCCGCTGCGCGTCTTCCCTCCTGCGCGCGGCGGGGCACACTTCAATCCTCCGCTACGACGGTCGCAGCGCAAGCGGGCCGTCTTTTTTTGGCCGGATTTTGCGAAAACCTGCGTTTGAGTGACTGAACCGTGACCACTGCGTTGCGCGCGTAGCGGGCGTAAGCCCGAGCTCGTGCAACTGTGCAGACGGACGCGAGGTTCATTTCTCAAACGAAAGGAAATCGTATGAACAAGATCAGAATCACTGCGCTCGCCAGCGCCGTTCTCGCGCTCAGCGCTCTCGCTGTCACCGCGCAAGCCGCCGATCAGCCCGGAACATTACCTTCCGTGAAGGCGGCGATCAAACCGCCGCCCTTCGCCTCGCCCGGCCCCTTCCCCGATGCGCAGGAAAGCAAAGCGGCTCCAAAAAAGTCCGCTGGCAAGACCGATGTAGCCGCGAAAAAGCCGCCACCAAACGCTGGCACCGGCCCGGCCAATCCACCGCCGCCGCAAGCGGCGAAGTCGGGGGTAGGCTCCGTCCCAAAGAAGAACAATATGCCGTGGGATATCGCCGCGGGAGTCGAAGTGAAATGATCTTCGGTGTCTGCGCGGCTCGCCAAGCATGACAAACAAAACCGTTTTTCTGAACGGGTATGCGGTGATTGCGCCCACGCGGCGGATCGACATCAACGCCTCGCTGCCGTGGGATGCGGCGACGGCGCGGTTGCCGCGCGTACCAGAGCTAACGAAAAGGGCGATGCTGATGTGGACAGAAGATTGGTTCATGTGGACGTTCATCGGGATTCCGGCCATCGGAGTCGTATTGCTCTGTCTGTGGACTGTCTACGTGCGGCGTGCATGGAAGCTCCGCCGCGCAGCAGATCGGCAAGTCAACTTCTGGATTGCGCTCGTCGTGACGTCGCTGCTCACGGCTTACCTGATCGCATATGGCCGTCTCGCGGCGGAGGTGATCAGCGTATTGATTTTCGCGCTCGCCGGAAAGTCATTTTGGTAATCGCATCAGGGAATCGCGCCGTCTAGGTCGCCTCTTGCGGGAGTGCCACGCCCGCCGACAGCAGAGGGCAGCGACCATACATCCGCGTCATCGCGTTGTGGCCGGATTTTTCGGAAAAGGTCGTTTGAGTGATTGAGACGAAAGCAACGCCACCACCGACTGCGCTGCGTTGCACTTCGCCTGATGTCAGTTACTCACTCAACCTTGCTTCATTCAAAAAAGGACTTCACCATGAATTTTTACCCACGTATTCCTGCGCTCGCGTCCGCGCTTCTGACCGTCGCGTTGGCAGCGACAGGCGCACAAGCCGCCGCCGTTAGCAAGAATGCGGGCGCCACAACGCCCAATTTGTCCGACTTCACGCCAGCGTTCTCAAGTCACCCCAACAAGGCGGGCTACAACAACACCACACCAGACCGCGTTTTCCTAGAGACGTTTCGCGCCGCCTGCCCGCAGGGACAGAAGATCACCTCGGCGCACTTCTCGATTACCGTACGCAAGCTTACGCAAGGTGCCAATCGTGGCGACAATGATGCGTTGGCGTTTTGGGACAACCAAGCCGCGCTGTTCAACACATATCTGTGGGCTGCGTCTGACGCACCGGGCACAACGAAGACCCTGAACTACAACATTGGCGCGCTACCTGCCGCGTCCGGCGTCAATGGCAATCCATCCGTAGGCAACGGCGTGATTGCGAGTCCCGGCAATGGTCTGGGCGTGCTCTCAGACTTTGACTTTAGCTTCTCAGTGCAGGACGATACGTCCGTTTTGGCGGCAACGCTTGAGTACAAATGCGAAGGTGGCCCACCCAGTGGTGGAGCGGGCGACGGCGCCAAGAAGGGATTGACGTTTGGGCTATATCCACGACATGCCGTGAGCGGCATTGCCACCGCAGCGTGTCAAGGTCAACCCGGCCCCGACTGCAACCCGCAGCAGGGCGACCAGTTCTGCACCACGGCGCTGCCTGTGCTTTGCATGAAACCGTCGGGGTTACAAAACCCCACAAGCAACACCGTTGACCCGCAACATTGGTCAGGCAACGTGATCGCAACCACGCCGGCAGTCTCGCCGACATCGATGGGCTGGGCGCATAAGAGTCAAGTCAACGCGTACTGCGTCGCGCAGTTTGGCGCGGGATGGGTGGTCGCAGACTTTCATGCGGGCGGCGGTTGGAAATTCGGTGCGTACGGCAACGTCGGCGATGCGAATAAGCGCTCGTGGGTGAACATCAAAGATCAAGCCAACGGCAACTGCTGGTCGGATCAAAACTAACGATCAACATCGCTCTTTGAGCGACGCGCGCCGCAGTGCAACCGTCGCTCAAATTTCCTGATTCCCTCGTCTCATAAACGCAACTTAGAGGTCGCCATGCGCCCGCTTCTCACAGCATTCCTTCTCGCAGCGCCGTTGCTTGTTGTCGCGCAAATTCCGCCCACGCCGATGCCCACACCAACGCCGCTGCCAACGCCCGCGAACACACCGCAGCCCGCGCTGTCGCCCGAGCAACAGCAGATTCTTTTGCAGCAACAAATTCAGATTCAGATGCAGCAGCAACAAGCGCCTATGCACCCTGGGATGCCCGGCCAACCCGCCGGCGGCCCGATCCAATTGCCGCACCAAGGCAATTTACAAAACCCGCCAGCGTCGTCCGCGAGTAAGCGCTTCGCGGATCGCCCAGCGGTGACGATTCGTGAATTTCGTTCGAGTGTGGCGGAAGTCACGCCGCGTGGCGCGACGGATATGTTCATGACGGCACTGGTAAAGACGCGCAAATTTCGCGTGTTGGAGCGTGCGCGCATGGCCGAGGGTATCGCCGCGGAAAAAGCGCTCAATCAACAAGGCATGACAACCGGCCAAACCGGACAGGCGCAATACGCGGGTGCGGCGTACATGTTTGAGGCGACCGTGAGCGAGGCCACGACCGACGCCAACAAGACCTCGTTCAGCCTCGGCATCGCGGGCGCGGCCGCAGGGAAAGGTTGGTCGTCGGACACGATTGCGATTGACGTGCGCGTGACAGACGTTGAGAGCGGCATCGTGGTCGACGCCATCGATGTGCGCAAAGAAATCAAGGGCGAAGAAACGAAAGCGGGCGGGCTCACCAACGCGTTGGCGAACACATTGTTGCGTGGCCGCGGCGCCGCAGTCGCGCAAGCCCTCGCGCCGACAGACGAGTACGTGAGCGCGCGCAAGGACAGCGTGGACAAAGCGTTGCGCTCGGCAATCGAAGAAGCGGTGAATGAACTAGCGAAACGGTTTGCGGCGGACTAGTCGGCTGAGCGCTTACAGCTTTTTGGACGCATCGACAGTCTGGCGGTCATTACAGGCAGATTTTTTTATAAGTCGACTGTATTCATAAAGCCGCTGTAAGTGCCAGCAGGCTGTCGTTCCGGGCAAAAAGCCATATTACGAGAAATTACGCAATGCAGCAAAGGCCTCGTCGTCGTGCATCGTCTGCGTTTTTCCAGGCGCGATGCCGTCCACACGCCATGGCCCGATCGCGAAACGAACAAGGCGCAGCGTCGGCAGACCCGCAGCGGCAGTCATTCGCCGCACTTGGCGATTTCGCCCTTCGTCTAGCGTGAGTTCGATCCACGAGTCCGGCACACTTTTGCGCACGCGAATCGGCGGATCGCGCGGCCAAGGTTCGCTGTGGCTTTCCAGCACGCGCGCATGGATTGCCTGCGCCGGACCATCGTTCAACGTGACGCCGCGCGTGAGTTTGTCCGTGTGCTCGCGGGTCGCGACGCCCTCAACTTGCGCCCAATAGGTTTTGGTTACCGTCGAACGATCTCCGGCAATCGCGGCCTGCAACGCACCGTTGTCCGTCAGTAATAACAGCCCTTCGCTATCCGCGTCGAGTCGTCCCGCCGCGTAAACATTCGGGGTATCGATGAACTCAGCGAGCGTGCGCCACTTGCCGCCGTCGCTCGTGAATTGCGAGAGCACGCCGTAGGGTTTGTTGAAAAGAACGAGCATCCATGAATGCTAAGCGCTCAACGAATTCCTGGTGTCGAAGCTTCAACGCAGCGAAGCGCAGTCGAGGAGGCTGAGGCAGAAAAGTTCATGGTTCGACAGGCTCAGCACGAACAGCGCGTCCTGGCGTCCACCGCTTCAACAGCAACGCGTTGGTCACCACACTCACCGAGCTCATCGCCATCGCCGCGCCAGCCACCACCGGGCTGAGGTAGCCAAACGCTGCGAGCGGAATGCCAGCCGCGTTATACGCAAACGCCCAGAACAGGTTTTGCCGAATTTTGGCGACGGTGCGTTTGGAAATTTCGAGCGCGTCGGCCACCAACGAAACGTCGCCCCGCATCAGCGTAATCGCGGCGGCGTGCATAGCAACGTCCGTTCCTGTGCCCATCGCGATGCCTACGTCCGCCGCTGCGAGCGCTGGTGCGTCGTTCACGCCGTCGCCCACCATCGCCACTGTGTGAGTCTTGCCGTCGGCGTCTTGCTTCAGCGTATTCACTGCCGCAGCTTTGTCGCCGGGCAACACGTCGGCCATCACCTCATCGTCCCGCAAACCCAACCGCCGCGCCATCGCCATTGCAGCGCCGCGATTGTCTCCCGAGATCATGACAAGTCGCAGACCACGCTCACGTAGTGCTTGTAGTGCCTCCTTCGCTCCCACCTTCGGCTCGTCGCCAAACGCCAGCAATCCGCACAACTGCAACACACTGCCACTTCGCTTCGCCACCGCTGACACTGTCGCGCCGCCCGCCTGCAATTGCGCGGCTTGGTCAGTAAGCGTTCCTAAGGAAGCGCCGATCTCCTGCATCCAACGCAAACTTCCGATTAACCAATCGGCTTCGCCCACGGTGCCCTCTGTGCCACGACCGGGCACGGCGTGTGTGTTCAGCGCTATCGGAACAGCCGCCAACGCTCGCGCATCGGCCGTCGCCACCACCGCGCGCGCTAGCGGATGCTCGCTGCCGCGCTGCACCGCGGCAGCGTGGCTCAGCAAGTCATCCTCGGTCGTGCCTGTTGCGGCAACGATCTTTGTTAAACGAGGTTGCCCGACGGTGAGCGTGCCGGTCTTATCAAACGCCACCACGTCTACTTTGTGCGCCAGCTCCAGCGCCTGTACATCCTTAATCAAAATGCCCTGCTTCGCAGCGACGCCTGTTCCCGCCATGATCGCAGCGGGTGTGGCGAGCCCCAACGCGCATGGACAGGCAATCACCAGCACCGCGACCGCGTGAATCAACGCTAGCTCGCCGCTACCGCGCGCCCACCACCAACCGACTAACGTGATCAACGCAAGCACCAATACCACTGGCACAAACACTGCGGCAACCTGATCGACCAAGCGCTGGATCGGCGCTTTTGCCACCTGCGCGTCTTCGACCAACCGGATGATGTGCGCGAGCACCGTCTCGCTGCCCGTGGCCGTGACGTGCATCAACACACGTCCGTCGCCGTTGATGCTGCCCGCCGTGAGTTTGTCGCCCGCGTTTTTTTCAACCGGCAACGGTTCGCCCGTCAGCATCGATTCGTCCACCTGCGTGCGGCCTTCTTGCACCACGCCATCCGCCGCAAAGCGCTCGCCGGGCCGAACCGCCAGCGTGTCACCGACGATTAACTCGGCCACGGGAACGTCCGACTCTGTGCCTGACTTGGCGATGACGTGCGCAGTTTCTGGGCGTAACGCGTGCAACGCACGAATCGCGGTCGTCGTTTGTCGTTTGGCGCGCGCCTCTAACCACTTGCCCAGCAACACGAGCGTCACCACGACGGCCGAGCCTTCGAAATAGAGATGCACCATCACGTCAGGTTCAGCCGTGAGCCACAACCACATCGATAAGCCCCAACCCGCGCTCGTGCCAATCGCGACGAGCAAATCCATATTGCCAGACATCGCCTTGAGCGCACCCCAGCCCGCTCTGTAGAAGCGCGCGCCGAGAATGAATTGCACCGGCGTCGCGAGCAAAAACTGAATCCACGCTGGCAACATCCAGTGCTTGCCGAACAAATCGCCGACCATTGGCAGCACCAGCGGCGCGGACAGCAAGAGCCCAATCGCAACCGGCATAAACCCGGCCCACGGCGAGGCGGAATCGGCGTCGTCTGCCTGGGCTGCCGTGCGTGGCTCATAGCCCGCATCGCGCACAGCACGGCGCAAGCGCCCGTCGTTAATCACCGACGGATCAAACGTGATGCGCGCCGATTCCGTGGCGAGATTGACGGTCGCCGCCTGAACGCCCGGCTGCTTCTTCAAAGCCCGTTCCACACGCATGACGCACGACGCGCAGGTCATGCCACCGATAGAAATGTCATCGGTCAGCGTATTTGGCTGGCTCGCAGCCACTGGACTTGCAACTTGTGTGTTCATGGTTGTGCAGCCTAAACCTTTACCTCATGGCAACGTCAAGTCTTTCCGCACAATTCTATTGATCAACATCAAGCAATCAGTGGCTCACGACACTTGACCTTGCCATCATGGTAAGGTTCAGAATTACTTCTGACATCAACGTCATCCGACGTTCTTTCAGAAATGAAGAAGGAAACTCAATGCAACACGTCCTCACCGTTCAAGGCATGACCTGCGGCCACTGCGAAGCCGCCGTCACGAATGCAATCAAAAATATCGATCCCAGTGCAACTGTCGTGATCGACCGCGCCAACGAACGTGTTGACGTGCAAAGCGACATGGCAGTCGATGCATTCTCAGCGGCTATCGCCGAAGAAGGCTACGCCGTTAAGAAAGCAGGGGGTGGCTGCGGCGGGAAGTGCTCTTGTGGCTGATGTGCCTGCTGCGGCGGCCGCGTTAACGATCGGTGAAGCCGCGAAGCGTTCCGGCGTGAGCGCGAAGATGGTTCGTCATTACGAATCGCTCGGACTGCTCCCGGCCGTCGCGAGGCGACTCAACGGCTATCGCCAGTACAGCGAGCGCGACATTCATACGCTGCAGTTCATCAAGCGATCGCGCGACTTAGGTTTTTCTATGTTGGAAATCTCCGAACTGGTGAGCCTGTGGCGCAATCGTCGGCGCACAAGTGCCAGCGTGAAGCGCATCGCCCAAGCGCACGCGGACGGTCTAAACAAACGCATCGAAGCGATGCAAGAAATGCGCAATACGCTGACGCATCTCATTCATTGCTGCCACGGTGATCAGCGGCCGGACTGTCCGATTCTGGAAGACTTGGCCAGTCCCGCGCACGTGAAGAGCCATTAGGCCTTGGCGAGCCGTTCTATTGGCCGACACAGGCATTGCGTAGCTGATGAAAACTGCGTTGACGTACATCACTTCGATGCTCGTGCACATGCGCTACAAAGGGTGAAAGCGAACGTGCCTGAATGAGGGTTCAGACCGTTGGCGCGAAAAATAATCGGAGCCGCCCATGCAGCGTGACGCAACCCACGAACGTATCGTTCAGCACCCGGACGAGCTTGAAGCGTTGCTTGATGCGCACACCGCATCAAGTTCGTCATACGGACAAATTCTCAAGTCGGCAGAGCCGCCGACCAAGCAAGATTTCGAGCGCGCGCGCCTGCTGATCGCGACCGCGCCAGCGGATACGTTGCCCGAAACACTCGCGCTAGCGCGACACACGTTGCATGCAGTGCGCGACATTCCGAAGGTGGATCTCACGCATTTCGAAAGCACGCCAGCAATTGCGAATCTCTTGGCGTCAGCTGTCGTCGAGCGCTACCGTGTGGTGCCGATCATGATGTGGCGTGACGCGGTGGTGTTGGCGGTTGCGGACCTGCTGGAAGAGGACGCGTTTGGTGTGCTGCGCTTTGCGTTGCAGCGGCACTTCGTACTTGTTCGCGCCAGCGGCGTGCAAATTGATGAGACCATCAATCGCCTCTATCGCTCTGCGCAAGAAGCGGAAGAGCTGCGCTCGTTAAACGAGCTCGCCGTCGAGCAAGAGCGCCACGCCGAAAGCGACGACCAACGCATTTGGCGCGACGCGGAGCATGTCGCCAAGCGCGCGCCAATTGTAAATTTGGTGGATTCGCTGCTCGACGATGCCGTGCGCATGCGCGCATCCGACTTGCATTTGCGACCCGGAAAAGACGAATTTGAAGTGCTGTTTCGCATTGACGGCACGTTGGTGCCGATGCGAAGTCTTCGCGCGGCGCTGCTGCCAGCGGTCGTAAGCCGCATCAAAATTTTGTCGTCCCTTGACATCACGGAGCGACGCCTGCCGCAAGACGGTCGCATTCGCTTGGAGATTGCTGAGAAAGTGGTCGATCTGCGCGTGTCGATCATTCCGGTGCAACACGGCGAAAGCGTCGTGATTCGCGTGCTCGACAAAGGCGCGGGATTGCGCTCGATTGAAGACATTGGATTCAAGGCCTCCGACAAAGCGCGCTTTCTCGACTTAATTCGCCGCAGCTACGGCATTATTTTGGTGACAGGGCCGACCGGTTCCGGCAAAACAACGACGCTCTACGCCGCATTGCAGGCCGTAAAGAAAGAAAACGTCAATATCGTCACGGTCGAAGACCCGATTGAGTACGAGCTCGCCAACACCCGTCAAATTCAACTGCTTCCACAAGTCGATTTCGGTTTCCCGCAAGCGCTTCGTCACATCCTACGGCACGACCCCGATGTGATCATGATCGGAGAAATGCGCGACCTAGAAACGTGCAGGATCGCGGTAGAGAGCGCGCTCACGGGGCATTTGGTGTTCAGCACCTTGCATACCAATGACGCCGCGAGCACCTTGGTGCGTCTCTTGGAAATCGGCATCGCGCCGTACATGATTCGCTCAGCGGTAATAGGCGTGTTGGCGCAGCGCTTGGTTCGCAAGAACTGCCCACATTGCCGAGTGCCGGAGACAATCGATGCGTTGCTCGCGGAAAACCTAGGATTGCGCGCTGGCGAAAAGTTCTTTCGCGGCGCGGGCTGTGAGCAATGTCACTTCACCGGGTTTGCCGGGCGCATGGCGATTTACGAGCTGATGGTCATGACCGACACCATTCGTTCGCGAGTGGCCGAGGGCGTCGCGAGCGACGAATTTCGCAAGCTCGCGATTGAAAGCGGCATGATCGCGCTGCCGGTCAATGGCGTGGAGCAGGCGCGCACGGGGCACGTTTCGATTGCCGAGGTTTACCGGGCATGCATGTAGCGGGGGCGTGGTTTCCGCGTCAAGCGGGACAGCGAAACGCAATTTCATTTGCGGCTCGCGCGCAAAAGCCCGAAAATAGCGGCTCTTCGACTTTTCGTCTGATCATTTGAGTACCACCTCGCTCGAGCTTTCCCTTGAGCCCATCGACAACGCAACGCTCGCCACCGTCTGTGGCGCGATGGACGACAACATTCGTCGCGTTGCTACCGCCTTTTCTGTGTCCATCAAGCGCCGCGCCGGAGTGCTGCGATTCGAAGGCGACGCCGCGCCCGCGCAGGCCGCTAAGCGCGCGGTCGAGCGCTTTCGTTACCTCGCCAAACAGGGCAAACGTGACCTGACCGACGACGATATTGAATTAACGCTAGCGGAATTGAAACTGCCCGTTGCGGACGTTGCTGCCGAACGCGAAGCCAAGGCGACGCTCGCCGAAGCCGCGAGTGCGATCACGCTCAAGGTTAAGCGCACGGACCTGATGGCGCGAACGCCGATGCAGCTTGAATATCTGCAGAACATTCGCGATCACGACATCACGTTCGGCATCGGCCCTGCGGGAACCGGCAAAACGTTTCTCGCGGTAGCGTGTGCGGTCGATGCGTTCGAGCGCGATCTCATCAAGCGCATCGTGCTGGTGCGCCCCGCTGTGGAAGCGGGCGAAAGACTGGGCTTTCTGCCGGGTGACTTGATTCAGAAAGTGGACCCGTACCTACGGCCGTTGTATGACGCGCTGTTTGAGCTGATGGGACTCGAAAAAACGACCAAACTGATGGAGCGCGGCACCATTGAAGTGGCGCCGCTCGCGTTCATGCGCGGCCGTACCTTGAACGGCGCGTTCATCATCCTCGACGAGGCGCAAAACACGACGCCAGAGCAGATGAAAATGTTCCTCACGCGGATCGGGTTCGGCACCAAAACGGTAGTCACGGGCGACCCGACGCAGAACGATTTGAACAAGAACCAGAAGAGCGGCTTGCATGATGCGCAGCACGTGCTCCGAGGCGTGCCGGGCATTGCGTTCACACAGTTCACGAGTGTGGACGTGGTGCGTCATCCACTCGTTCAGAAAATCGTCAACGCCTACGAGCGCCAAAGCGCGCGGGACAATTCGTGAGTCTCTCGCTCTCCGTGCAATTCGCCAGCAAGGCCAAGCATTTGCCGTCGCGCGCGCAAGTGCGCCGTTGGGCGCTCGCCGCGCATCAAGGCACGGGCGCCAGCGCTGACGCAATGGTCACGATTCGTTACGTCGACGAAAAAGAAGGCCGCGCGCTGAACCTGCAGTTTCGCGGCAAGGATTACGCGACGAACGTGCTTACGTTCGTGCATGAGCCCGCGCCGTTTCAGGACGAGAGTGCTTACGCCGCGGACATCGTCATCTGCGCGCCGGTCATCGCACGCGAAGCGCGCGAACAGAAGAAACCCGTGGCGGCGCATCATGGTCACATGGTGTTGCATGGCATGCTGCATGCTCAGGGTTTTGACCATGAAGACAGCGTGGAGGCCGAGGCGATGGAGGCGATTGAAATTGCGCTCCTGCGCCGCTTTCGCATTGACAATCCTTATGAAAGCGTTTGAAATTTCCGTGAATACACTGCAATGGCTTTTCCTATGCAACGACTGCCAGACGGTCGTTTCCGGAGAATTATTGTGCTAGTCGACTTTATACAAAATTACGCGCAAATGGCCGCACGGCTGTCGATGGCGCAAAAAAGCTGTAAGTATTCTATTTCTCGTTCACCGCTATGAGTGAAGCTGAATCCATCCGCCCAAAACCGTCGTTTTTCGAGCGCTTGTCGACGATGCTCTCCGGTGCGCCGGAAGATCGCGATGATTTGCTCGACATGCTGCGCGATGCGCACGAACGCAAACTGCTAGACGCCGACGCGCTCTCGATTTTCGAGGGCGCGCTCGAAGTCGCGGACATGACCGTCTCCGACGTAATGGTGCCGCGCTCGCAGATGGACGTGATCGAGCTCGACGACGCGCCGGCCGAAATCATCGCCGAGATGGTGGAAACGCGGCACTCGCGCTACCCCGTGATCGGCGAGAGCCGAGATGAAGTCGTGGGCATTTTGCTCGCCAAAGATTTGCTGGCGTATCTCGTCAACGCCGATGCGTTTTCGCTCAAAGCGGTGCTGCGCGCTCCGGTGTTCGTGCCCGAGACAAAGCGGCTCAATGTGCTCCTGCGCGAATTCCGCTCGCAGCGAAATCACATGGCGATTGTGATTGACGAGCACGGCTCCGTCGCGGGCGTCGTAACCATCGAAGACGTGCTCGAACAAATCGTCGGCGAAATCATCGACGAGTACGACTACGACGAAGAGGCCGACAACATCATCGCGGAGTCGGCAACCAAGTGGCGCGTCAAGGCGTCCACCGAAATCGAAGCGTTCAATGAAAAATTCGGCACCGAATTCAGCGACGACGAGGCCGACACGGTCGGCGGATTGCTGATGCAAGAATTCGCGCGCGTGCCGCATCGCGGTGAGTCGATCACGCTCGGCGGATTCAAGTTCACGGTGCTTCGCGCCGACGGGCGACGCGTGTGGTTGATGACGGTGGAGCGGGTTTGAGGTCGAACGTTATTGCGCTGTTTCTCGCCGCGACTTCGGGCGCCCTTACCGCGTGGCTCGGCTTCGCGCCGGTCGGCTGGTGGTGGGTGCCTTTTCTTGGCTTCGCGGTGCTCGCGGCGCTGTTGCAACGCGCGCCGTCGGTTAAGTTTGGTGCGGTGATTGGCTTTGTGTTTGGGCTCGGCTACTTCCTCGCGGGCGTGTCGTGGGTGCGCGTGAGTTTGGGTGATTTCGGCGGCATGCCACTGCCGATGGCGTGGTTCGCGGCGTTTTTGTTTTGCTCGGTGCTGGCGGCGTTTCCGTTATTAGCGGGTGCGTTTACGGCATGGGCGAAACCGAGGAATGCGTGGTTCTTCGCGTTCGTCTTCGCTTGCGCATGGACGTTTGCTGAGTATCTGCGCGCGCATGTGTTCACGGGATTTGAATGGTTGAGTGTGGGGACGTCACAGTCTGGTGGCGAGGTGAGTTTTCAGCCGTTCATCCCGCTTGTGGGTTCATTCGGTGTGACGCTGCTCACGGTGCTGACTGCCGGGGTGATTGCACGCGCCATCACGCCGATTGATGACAGTCGCGCGAAGAATTCTCAGGGCCTTCAATTTTCGGGATTTCAGAAAGCGTGGCGCGCAAGTTCCGCCCTCGAAGCCGCCGTTTACCTCGTCGTTGTCGGCGGTGTCGCGAACTGGCTTCTCTTTTCATGGACGCCAAGTGAGCCCGCTGGCCGCCCCCTTCGCGTCTCCCTCCTCCAAGGCAACGTCCCGCAATCCATGAAGTGGGAGCCTGAGAAGTTCGTGCAGACTTTGCAGATGTATGAGCGCCTGATTACGCAATCCAAAGGCGAACTCATCATCCTGCCGGAAACGGCCTTGCCCGCGCCGCTCTCGCGGATTCCGTCGGATTACATTGAGCGGCTGCGTGGCATCGCATTCAGCAAAGGTGCCAATTTGTTGATCGGCGTGCCGGTGCAAGAGCAAGGCAAGTTCTACAACGCCGCCGTGTCGCTCGGCGTGGAGGATTCGCAGCAATATCGCAAAGTGCACTTGGTGCCGTTCGGCGAGTACATGCCTCTGCGCGGGCTTCTGGCGTGGTTCTACGCGAACCTCACGATTCCGATGAGCGACTTTTCGCCGGGTGACGCGGCACAAGCGCCGATCAAAATCAACGGCCAAACGCTTGGCATTTCTATTTGCTACGAAGACACATTCGCGCGCGATGTGCACCGCACGTTGCCTGACGCGACATTGCTCGTGAACATGAGCAACGACGCATGGTTTGGCAAAAGCGCCGCGGCCGAACAGCATTTGCAACTCTCGCAGCTACGCGCCATCGAGCACGCGCGGCCAATGCTACGCGCGAACAACACGGGCATCACGGCGGTCATCGACGAGAAAGGTCGCGTGACACAGCGCTTGGAGCCGTTCACCGAGGGCATTTTGGAGACGACAGTGCAAGGCCGAAAAGGCGCGACACCCTACATGATGTGGGGCGACCTTCCTGTGCTGCTGATGTGTCTCGCAGGGATCGGCATTGGCGTGGCACAACGATTGCGGCGTCGCGCTGGCCAAGAAGCCTCGTAAAATCGCCACATATAGCGAGCGCGCGCCCACGAGGCTTTGCTGCTCACGACTCACTGCTCACCGCTCACCGAATCAATGATCACTTTTCAAGAAGCCATCCTGCGCTTGCAGGCCTACTGGAATAAGCAGGGCTGCGCCATCATTCAGCCGTACGATATGGAGGTCGGCGCGGGTACGTCGCACACGGCCACGTTTTTGCGCGCGCTCGGCCCCGAGCCATGGCGCGCGGCGTACGTGCAGCCCTCGCGTCGCCCGAAAGATGGCCGCTACGGCGAGAACCCAAACCGTTTGCAGCACTACTACCAGTACCAAGTCGTGCTCAAGCCCTCGCCGCCAAACATTCTTGAGCTGTATCTTGGTTCGCTCACGGCGCTCGGTTTTGATCTGCAAGAAAACGATGTTCGCTTCGTTGAAGACGATTGGGAAAATCCGACGCTCGGCGCGTGGGGCTTAGGTTGGGAAGTGTGGATGAACGGCATGGAGGTGACGCAGTTCACGTACTTCCAACAAGTGGGTGGCCTGCCGTGCAAGCCGATCACCGGCGAGATCACGTTCGGGCTTGAGCGTTTGATCATGTACTTGCAGGGCGTGGACAACGTTTACGACCTCGTGTGGACACAGTGGGAAGAAAACGGCGAGACACGCACCCTGTACTATCGCGACGTGTTCCATCAAAACGAAGTCGAGCAGTCGACGTACAACTTTGAGTACAGCGACGCCGACGCGTTGTTTAGACATTTCAACGATTACGAAG
>ERZ795056.2144-NODE-2144-length-22293-cov-6.501709_pt1 | contig 22293 bp, 18 predicted proteins | sample MGYA00375140_ERZ795056 | MGnify/ENA primary metagenome ERZ795056 (study PRJEB30185, sample SAMN05720227) | activated sludge metagenome | isolation source: Anaerobic digester | place: USA | collected 2015-03-09 ... | reverse complement strand
CCACGATGGCAAATGTGGAGAGGATGGATTGGCGCTGAATGGTGGGGGAGGACATGAAGCAAAGGAAAAGAAAATACCTAACTGTTCTGTGGTTTCCTTAAATATCAATCGTTGGCTCCCAATACTTTGCGCTTTAATTTATACCATTGGTAACCCGACCATCCGATCGGATTTAAAAGTTGTTTAACCAGGCTGGTTTTGTATTGCATCAACTCGGGATGCGGTTTATATATCCAGTTTTTCCGTGTGGTTTTAGCTGCAGCCTCCAAAAAAGACAGTGCCGCCAATCTTTCGGGCTTTACAAACACCAGCATGTTTTGACGGTACCAATATTCAATTTGTTGGTTTTCCCAGATAAGCGGGCGCATAAAATCAACACAAACAAATCCATTGATTTCAAAAAGCCCGGCCCAGTATTCCGGAAATTGTTCGTTTACATGAAAGGTGCCCCCCTGCCCGGGAATGGCTGCCGAAAACAAAATAAAATCGCCGTGCCGGCAAATATTTTCCACGAAAACCGCTGCTTTTTCATGAGCAATATGTTCGCCTACCTCGAGGGAAATAACCAGGTCGAATTTCTTATCCAGGTTAAAGGGCTGACTGATGTCCATCCCCCTGAAATGTGGTTTTTCAACCACCAGGTCTTTTGCTTTTACATATTCCCCATCAACCCCAAAATAGTCCAGCCCAGAAAAGTTTTCGCTGAAGGCTTTCATCCATGTTCCAACACCACAACCCACATCAAGCAATGAAGACGGGGAGAAATACTGTTTCAGTACTTTGGCCACTTCGTGTGCTGAACGGAGCGAACCGCTCATCTGATCTTTATAAAAGAAATTATTGTACTTCATTTTTTATAGGTTTTCTTGCTACAACCACAAAGTTGAGGGTAGCGTTATCATCATAATCCATTTTATCAAGCCATCGGTAAGCTACATTTACCAGAACCTTTATTTGGAGTGCAAAGTAAAGGAAACGGAAAAACCGTGCCGTAATACCTGTATGCCTGATAAAAAAGGAATTTATATTGCAAAGAATGGTTTGTCCCTGCAAAGCCCATTTGCCGCCATTTGCCTTTATTTGTTTCACATCAAAGCCCCTTGTGGTTAACAGGTGTTGCAAGCCATAGCGGGTAAACCTGAAAAAATCATGGGGTGATTCGTGGTGCTCCCAACTCATAGGCGCGGAAACAATGAGGTATCCACCGGGCCTCAGAAGCCGAAAACATTCATCCAGCATTTTGCCATGTTCGGCCACATGTTCCAGTACCTGTGAGCTGAAAACCGTATCAAAAGATGCATCCGGTAAAGGAATGGAGGTGGCCGGACAAATAATATCTACCAGCTTTTCCGAACTTTGTTCGATATCGCATCCGGTAATCCCGCAACCCTTTTCCACCATCCATATCCGGTAAGGTTTATTTCCGCAACCAATATCCAGCAATTCACCTGATGCATATTGCTGAATGGCTGACCTTAAATCCCTGAACAAAAAATTGTGCACAAGATAATCAAACCGGTTCAGGGTGGTTTTCGGTTCGGTTAGCCGTATGGTTAATGGTGGTTGCTGTTCGCTCATTTAATAAATATTTCAGCCTTTTAATGGACTCTGAATACACTTTTTACCTTTTTGAACACCCAGGTTAAATAATCCATTTTCATAGCTATCAATATACTGAAGTTAAAAAAGGTGAACCATTTTACCCATGAAAGCCTCCAAAGATAAAAAAGTTTGGTGTCCGCTATTTTCCGGAAATGTTGGTTGGCCTGTTTGGATTGTGCAATAATTGAACCGCCATGAACGCGGTATAAAAGCAGCGGTTCCAGTGTCCTTTCCAATTTTAAGCCATCTGTCAGCATTCTGAGCCAAAGGTCGTAATCCTCGTACACCACTTTGCGGTACAGGTAAGCTTTGGCTACCTCTGCGCGAATCATTACCGATGGATGCCCCATGCAGTTGAACCAGGGCATTTTCCGCCGGATATTTTCAGTACCTGTAATATCACTGTTTAAAGAGCCGGTTGATTTTCCGGCATCGTCAATAAATTGCTGCCTCACATCATAAACAGCTATCTCCGGGTGCGAGTCAAGAAATTTTACCTGTTTTTCGAGGCGTTCAGGTTGGCTGATATCATCGGCATCCATCCGGGCAATATAACGCCCTGTTGAAGCTCCTATAGCCCGGTTCAGGCTGAAAACCAATCCTTTATTTGCCTCGTTTTTCAGGTAGCGGATGCGTGCATCATTATATTCATCCATTATTCCGGGCGTTTCATCGGTGCTTCCGTCATCTACTAAAATCAGTTCCCAATCCTTAAAAGTCTGGCCCACAATACTGTCCACGGCGTCTTTAAGAAACCGGGCGCCATTATAAGTGGGCAATATTACACTTACGGTTGGCATTTTTTCGGATAATTGAAGCTGATTTTTTTAGCAAAGGAAACTTAAAATAAATAAAATTTGGGTATAGGTTAAAAAATGAAAGATTTTCACGTAACTCTCCCGGATTAAAATTATTTTTTTTATTACTTTTATTCTTCAAATTTGTGAATCAAAATCATTAACCAACTTAAATTTCATGAAAATTCCTCTTTTTTTCAGGCAGCAAAGGACATTCTGGATCATTTTTTTGCCCTGTTTTTTTAGTTTTCACCTTTTTGCACAAGTCTTAATTAGTAGCAACCCTTCTGATACCCTCAATAAATCCGCTCAGTTGGAAGTCAAAAGTAATGGAAAGGGGTTTTTACCACCGGTAATGTCTACTGTATCAAGAAGAGGGATTTTGAATCCTGCCCAAGGTTTAATGGTATATGATACAACCAAACAAAGAATGTTTGTATTTACCAGTGAAGGGTGGAAGCCTTTATTATTTGGCGTTGATTCTTCAGATTTTGGGCTGCCGGACAAACCCTTGGTTCCAGACCAGAGTCCTGGGGATAACCTTGGAGTTTCCAGCGCATTGGGAAGGGAATTTGCATTAGCCGGAGCTTATGGCGATGACATTGATAATAAAGTGGACCAGGGTTCTGTTTATATTTACAAGAAGCAGGATGGTAAATGGCTCTATTATACAAAAATTACTGCTTCGGATGGGCAGGCTGGGGATTATTTTGGAGCAGCAGTAGCCATTTCAGATGATTATATTTTTGTTGGTGCTTCTGGAAATAATACATTGGAAAATAACGATGAAGGAGCTGTTTATGTTTATAAAATTGTAGATGGAACCATACAGTTTCAACAAAAGATCAGGGGTATTGGTGCGGGGCCAGGAGATCGTTTTGGATATACTATTGACGTGCAGGGCAAAGATTTGGTTGTAGGGGTGCCATTTGATGATATTGGCAGTAATGTAAACCAGGGTGCAGTATACTTTTTCAGCAGGTCTGATGCCGGTCAATATCTCCAGTATCAGAAATATTTTTTACCAACAGGGCAGGCAAATGATCAGTTCGGCCATGGGTTGTCTCTTGATAGTAATCAGCTTTCCGTGGGAAATGAAATTGTAACAAGTGGGGATTATGGATATAGTCAGAATGCGGTAAATATCCTTACCAGGATAGAAGGAGTATGGGTTCATCAGGTAAAAATCAACCAACCAGATGGCTTGGATAAAAGGGAAGGATTTGGCTATGCAACAAACTTGCAGGGGGATATATTAGTGGTTGGCGCATGGTTACATGATGTCCCGTCCGGTAATAAGGACCGGGGTGCAGCTTATGTTTTTAAACGAAATGGCAATAGCTGGCAATTTATACAAAAATTAGTGCCTCCGGATGTAAGTCAGGGCTCCCCGGGAAATACGTATGGTGATTATTTCGGAATTTCAATCTCAAGAGATAAGAACAATTTATTGATTGGTGCTACCTGGGAGGATTATAGCCCATCAGTAAATGATAGAGGGGTACTTTACTTATATGAACTTGTTGGCAATGAGTTCATTTTGAAGAGGCAATTCAAAATTAATGATGCTCAAAATCAGGAACTTTTCGGCTATTCAAGTAGTATACTTGATGATGATATTATGGCTGGAGCTATTGGAAGGGATAATTTTACCGGAACAGTTTATTTTATAAGCAAGGACTAGGTAACAGCTGTAACACTTTGTTTTCTGGGATTGATTTTTCACATTTACCTTCTTAAGTATCTTTGCAAACATTTTTTAAATGTCATTCAAAAGATAGTATGCAGGTATGGTGATAGGTAACGGATTAATGGCAAAACGGTTTTCGGCCTATCAAAACCAGAATGAGGTGGTCATTTTTGCATCCGGGGTCAGCGATTCCAAATCGGAGGATGAGAAGGGATTTCAGCGGGAGGTTCAATTAATCACAAAAGGCCTGGAAAATAATCCGGATAGTTTGTTTGTATATTTCAGCACCTGCAGTATCAACGATCCTTCTCTTCAGCATAAACCCTATCTTAAACACAAACTGAATATTGAGCGGGTGATTGCCGGTTCGGGTAATAGTTACATGATTTTCAGGGTATCCAATGTTGCAGGTAGTGGAGGCAATTCAAAAACCATTTTTCATTACCTGGTAAATGCCGTTAAAGAAGGTTTGCCATTTGATTTGTGGATGCATGCTTACCGTAACCTGATTGATGCGGATGATTTATTTGCCCTGGTTGATTACCTTGTTTCCCATGGAGAAATCAATGCAATTACCAATATTGCCAACCCGGTTTCCTTCCATTTGCCTGAAATGGTAAGTACTATGGAAAACTACTTTGGCAAAAAAGCTAATTACAGGAAAGTGGAAGCAGGCGATTTTTTTCATATTGATACGTCTGTTGTTGAAAAAATAGCCATGCAGGCGGGTGTTGATTTTGATGGGGACTATCTTCGCCGGCTGTTGTTCAAATATTATCCGTTGCATGACGTACCGCCAATCACGCATTAAGCAAAAAACCGAGCATCTTTTGCTGCTGCCACTTATCCTCCTGGGAAGGATGATTGGTGTTTGGTACCGCAAACCCAATCCCGGAGGGATTTTCCTCATTTATCCCAACAGGGATATTGGCGGTAGCTACAAGGTAAATGCAGACATTGCCCGGCTGATGGCGCCCTTTAAGCCAATGGTTTTTTTTACCAAGAAAGAGCAGAATGGCGCACTCAGGCCCTTATTTGAATTAGATGGTGTTACCATTCTTGATATAAGCAAGCAGGTGGATAATAAATATTACCACTTTTTAAATGTTATTTGGCGGGGCATTATTACCCAATGGGTCAGCCAAACAGATAACCCTGTTGTATTTGGCGGGGAGTGTATTTATTTTTACAAACTAGTTCCGCATGTTTACAAATGGGCAAAGTGTATTGAACTTTGCCATGTAAACAAATGGCTGAATTATACGCAGGCATTTGCACCCATGTTGCATCACCGTGTTTTCAGTACCCAAAAAGTACTCCGCGATCATGCTGCACAATACCATGCCGCTGGAATTCCGGTTTCCTTAAAAGAACGCCTGTTTTTTATAGATAATAAAATTGAAATACCCGGTGAATATTGGGAGCATCATGAACATCTGCAGGTATTATTTGTGGGCAGGGGTTCGCCGCAAAAAAGGGTTCATCTGGTAGCTGCTATTGCTGAAAAGGTTAAGCATGCCAATGCGGGAATTGGGTTTACACTTGTGGGCGATGTGGAGGCGCTTGTGCCTGAAACAATTAAACCGCTGATTACTATTCGTACCGACATCAGCAGTGCAGACTTATTAAAACCCATTTACAGGGTACATGATGTGTTGTTACTAACCTCTTCTTTTGAAGGACTCCCGCTTGTAGTAATGGATATGATGGCTCTTGGAAGGGTAGTGGTGAGTACGGCTGTAGATGGCATACCTGATTATATTAAGCATCTTGAAAACGGGATGCTGATTAACGCAGTTACCGATGAGGACGAAGTCGTTCGGCAAGGGGTAAATATTATTCTGCAACTGGAAAATAACAGGCATTTGGTCAGAAAGTTATCGGAAGCAGCAAGATCCTTCGCACTCGCCCATTTTAGCCCAACGGCATTTGATAACGCCTGGCTTGGGCTGTTTGGTAAAAAATAAAAACCCGGCTATTGAAGCCGGGCTTTTTTTATTTTATTGAAGGCTTTTTACTTCCTTTCCACCCCAACCAGGCACCCATTCCCAGCAATACAAAGATCAAAATCTGCATTACAAAGCTTATTTTGTAACCAAGTCTGTAGGAGGCAGGGTCAAACTTCATCACAATTTCCTTTGTGCCGGCAGGTATGGCCACACCACGCAAGGCATAATTGGTTTTTACTATAGGCACTTTTTTGCCATCGGCAAAGGCTTCCCAGCCGGCATCGTAAAAAATTTCGCTGAAAACGGCAAACTGCGGCGTTGGGGCATTTACAAGGTACCTCATTTCCATATTATTATACAATTCTGTGCTGATGGATGCGGTACTGTCAAATACCGGGGCTGCGGCAATTGATGCTTTATTGCTTTCCTGAACAACGGCGGTAGTGCTCACATCCAGGCTGTCGAGGGCATTCATTTCAGCATTGGCATCCTTAACATATTCAATTTTTTTAACCAGCCATGCTGTGCCAAGAGCACCTGGGTTTACCATTACACTGTCACCACCACGGGCATCATTCACAATAAAATACCGGGCGTTCAGCATGTCAAATACACCGGGAGTGCCTTTTGATAATTGCCTTTCTATCAAATCCTGGTAAATGCTCAGTTTTGCGGCATGATAACCATTAATCATCCGGTGGTGGTAGGCTTGCGAGGCATCGCTGAAGGTGTTGGCCTGAATGGTACGGCCGGCTACATTTTTGCTTTGCCTTGCGTCGTACACCCGGTAAATGCCGGTATCCTGCTGTATGGCAAGATTGGCCTGTGTAGGCAATAACTCAGGGTCAGGCAAATCCACCCCCGCGTATTCGGTCGGCTCCGAAAAACTCTCGGCATTCAGGTATTTCAGGTCTATTGAAAGCAGGTCACCCAGCACAAAAACCGTCAAAACAGCTCCTGCTATCAGGGGTTTTATTTTTTTCATCAGCAACAGCCAGGCCAATCCTATGCCAAAAGCTGCGAGTACAAAACTGCGGATGATGCTATCCATGGCCATTGTTTGCCGGTCTTCCGACAATGCAGAAAATGCGGCTTTATATACCGATTTGGTTTGTTCATCAGGAATGGCATTTACCTGTTTCATCATTTCGCCTTCGTACGAAGAGGAGAAATCGCTGCCAAAATATACGCCAAGAATCACCAGTGCAAGTGCCCCGGCCACTATCAAACCTTTTTTCCAATTGGCTTTTACCAGTTTTTCAGACCAGTTTAATTCCGAAATTTTTTGTAATCCCAGTACTGCTGCCAGTGGAAGCAATACTTGCGGAATAACCATGATCATGCTTGGTGCACGAAACTTATCATAAAATGGAAGGAATTTCAGTATTAATCCGTTAAAGCTATAGAAATAGCCGCCCCAGCTCATAATAACAGATAGAAATAATGCCGCGGCAATCCACCAGCGGTATTTATTTTCAATGAGTGCAAGACTCAGCAGGGCAATAAAACAGATGATGGCACCCGAGTAGGGTGGCCCGGCAGTGGCGCCAATGCCGCCCCAATAAGCACTTGCAGGAAAGCTTTGGGCCAGCCCCTGGTATTGCGAAAACACTTCGGCCAGTTTGCCATCTTCGGGCAACTGATCGTTGTAACCTCCCCCAAACATTTTGGCCACTGCAAGAGCCAGCGGTTCCGAAAGGCCCATAGAATAGCTCATTGCATATGAACTATCGAGCCCGCCGTCGTTCACTTTGGCACCGTCGGTGGTATCTGTTCCCAGGGCCGATCCACCCCTGATGGAGCGCTGGGCATACTCATAGGTGGTAAATAACTGTACGGCGGTTGAAAGAATGCCTACAGTAAGACCCGCAATAGCAAATGCAGCCGACAATATGAATTGTTTATATTGTTTTTCCCTGATCCAGATAATGGCGTAGGAAATACCTATTATGCCTAATAAAAGCATCAGGTAGTAGGTTATCTGCATGTGGTTAAGCGCGGTAATACTTGCCATAAAAAGGGCCATTACCCCGGCCCCAAGCCAGTATTTTTTTTGTGTAATAATAAACCACCCGGCCAATACTGCCGGCATCATGGCAATGGAAAGCATTTTGGTATGGTGTCCTACTGAAATAATCACAGGGTTATAGGTGGCAAATGCAAACGCAAGCCCGCCTAAAATGCCAAATTCGGTTCGCACCCGAAGCACCACGGTAAGAAAATAAAAACAAAGCGCTGCGAGGAAAAAGTACTTTATTGGGTTGGGCAGAAATAAACCCAGGGCCTCAGGCAAAAACCAGCCCACATGCGCATTGGTGTTGAAGGCTATCTGGTACGAAGGCATACCACTGAAAATGCCCTGTGTCCATTGGGGGTATTCCCCGAATTTTTCTTTATAGTTTTCGGCATCCTTGCTCATGCCGGTCCATTGTATCCAGTCGTGTTGTTGCAATACCATGCCTTCTATGGCAGGTTTACAATAAATAACGGCAACCACCAAAAAAATACCAATGGCAATCAGGTGAGGGGTCAACGCCTTCAGGTTGAATTTCATAAAGAGTGTACTTTGAATTAAGTGTGGCAAAATAAACCTATTTGAACCAATTTGGCAGGATGTTGTATTCCCTTTTACTTTTACAGCCATGATACACAATATTATAAAGGACAAGGCCACCAGGCTTTTCATTATGCTGGGAGGCTTTTTTATAGCCAACGCCCTCATTGCAGAGTTTATAGGGGTAAAAATATTTTCCCTTGAAGGTACACTTGGGGTGAAAGCGATAGATGTCAACCTTTTTGGCAACAGTTTCTCTTTTAACCTTACTGCCGGTGTACTATTATGGCCTGTAGTTTTTATTATGACGGATATTATCAATGAATATTATGGTCAGAAAGGGGTTAAATTTCTTTCGTACCTCACGGCGGTTCTTATCAGCTTTGCCTTTCTTATGTTTTTTTGGGCAATCAGGCTTGAGCCGGCAAGCTGGTGGCCGGGCAGTAAGGTAAATGCAGGTGTACCTGATATGCAGGTTGCTTACCGGGCGGTTTTTGGGCAGGGGCTCTGGATAATTATTGGCTCACTTACCGCATTTTTAATCGGGCAAATTCTCGATGTATTTGTTTTTCACAAGATCAAGCAATACACCGGTGAAAAAAAGATATGGCTCAGGGCAACAGGGTCCACGCTTTTCAGCCAGTTTATTGACAGTTTTGTGGTGTTGGGTATCGCCTTTTACATTGGCCCCAAGATTGATCCTTCCAATGGCGACCCCTGGTCTCTTAAACAATTGCTCAGCATTGGCACGGGCAATTATATCTACAAATTTGTGGTGGCCCTTGCCATGACCCCGGTAATTTACCTCGGGCATAATTTGATTGATAAATATGTGGGTCACGATAAGGCGGAGGAAATGAAGCAATCTGCTATGAGGAGGTGATTATCCAAACAAATCGCTGCTCAGGTATCTGTCGCCCCGGTCGCAAACAATAAAAACAATTACCCCGCTTTCCAGTTCAGCGGCAAGTTTAATGGCCGCCCATGCCGCGCCCCCGCTGCTCATACCGCTGAAAATACCTTCCTCTTTTGCCAGTTTCCTGGCCAGTATGGTTGCGTCCTGCTGGCTTACGTCAATAATGCGGTCTACCCTTTTGGGGTCGTATATTTTGGGCAGGTATTCCACCGGCCATCGCCTGATTCCAGGTATGGAGCTTTCCTCGGTGGGCTGGCATCCCACAATTTGGATGGCCGGATTTTGTTCTTTCAGATAGCGGCTTGTACCCATTATGGTTCCCGTGGTGCCCATGGAGCTTACAAAATGGGAAACAGTACCGGCAGTATCCCCAAATATTTCGGGTCCGGTATGCAGGTAGTGGGCCATATAATTGTCGGGGTTGGCAAACTGGTTCAATTGAAAATGTGTGCCTGAGGCAGCCTTCGATTCGGCATAATCGCGGCAGGTTTCAATATTTTCAAGTAAAGTTACTTTGGCGCCAAATGCTTCCATGGTCAGGGTGCGTTCCCTGGTGCTGTTTGACGGCATTACCAGTTCAATTTCCAGCCCGTAAAGGCACGAAATCATGGCAAGGGCAATTCCGGTATTTCCGCTTGTTGCCTCTATCAGTTTATCTCCCTTTTTTATTTCGCCTCTTTCCAGGGCCGAACTGATCATGTGTTTGGCAGCACGGTCTTTTACGCTGCCGCCGGGATTGTGGCCTTCCAGTTTGCCGAAAATTTTTACACGTGGATTGGGGTTCAGTTTTTTAAGTTCTACCAGTGGAGTATTGCCCACCAAATCAAGAATGCCTGCCATAATTTTTTATTTAACTTTCAATTAGTTCCCCTTCAATTACATGAAGGTCGGCTTTGTGATAAACCTTGCTACCCGGCGGAACGCTTCGGGTAAGCCATACGTTACCGCCAATAATACTGTTGCTGCCAATCACCGTTTCACCTCCCAGGATGGTTGCATTGGAGTAAATAACCACATAGTCATCTACCGTTGGATGTCTTTTCTGGCGCGCCATGTTTTTTTCAACACTTAAAGCGCCAAGGGTTACGCCCTGGTAAAGTTTTACATGATTGCCAATTTTAGTGGTTTCGCCAATAACAATACCGGTTCCGTGGTCAATAAAAAAATATTCCCCAATAATTGCGCCGGGGTGAATATCAATACCGGTAAGGCTGTGGGCATGTTCGGTTAGGATGCGTGGAATAAGGGGTACTTCCAATTTCAGCATGGCGTGGGCAAGCCGGTAATAGCAAATGGCCAGAAAGCCCGGGTATGCCCTGATAATTTCGAAGGAGGAGTGTGCAGCCGGATCGCCCTCAAGAATGGATTCCACATCGGTTTGCAATACCCGGTAAATTTCCGGGAGATCATCAAAGAACCTTACTGAAATCCCGGGAATATCGCAGCATTCGCAGGCTTTTGTTGCAAATAGAAGGCCGGTAAGCTCATCACGGAGTTTATCAAATTGTGCACGAAGTGCAGCCGGGGAAGCATACCTGCACTCCGATTTTTCAGGAAAAAGCAGGCAGATAAGCTGGTTGGCCCACGCTGCTATTTCGCCGTTGGGAGGCACCTGTTCTACCTGCTGCTGCCAGGCAAAAAGGGTGTCAAAAAATTCCTGTTTCATTTTTTAAAAAATTCCTGCGCATGAAATTAGTTACATTATACAACACAGATTTATTGTAACGGGAATAAAAGGGAATTTTTAAGAACCCGGTCAATACCGTTCTTTAACGAACCGGGATACTATTTTGTCAATTGGAAGGGTAACCATTTCTTCCGAAAATACATCGAACGGTATGAAACGGAAAGTTTCTATTTCGCCTTTTTCCCTGTAAACAGCCATTTGTGCCTCATCAAAATCAAAAGGCTTTTGGCGGATGGGGGCTGTAATGGCTTCAAGTGGTGTAACCCGGTAGTAAATGGAAATGATCTGATGGCTTGGGTTGAAGGCGCTCATCTGAAAATAGTCTGTGGTGTATATATGTTCATCCACCCTGACCTTCAAATTCATTTCCTCCATAAATTCCCTGGCAAGGCAATCCCTTGTACCTTCTCCAAATTCGAGCCCTCCGCCGGGAAATTTGGTATAAAGCCCGCCACGGATATATTCATCGGCTACCAATACCTCCCTGTTTTCATTTATCAGGATACCATAAATTCGGATATTGAACATTCGTTTATTTTTTAGCTTTTCTTACCACATAAAACCAACCAAAAGTAAGCCCCATGGCCAGCGACAACACGATGGGTAACCAAAAAGCCACGGGTGAGGTTTGAAAGGGGAGGGGTACATTCATGCCGTAAATGCTTGCCGCCAAAATTGGAATTTGCAGGGCGATGGTTACATAAGTAAGTCGTTTCAGCACCACGTTTTGGTTATTGCTGATAATGCTTGCATAGGCATCAAGCGAACTGCTGAGGATATTGGTATAAATGGTAGCCATTTCAAATGCCTGGCTGTTATCAATAATCAGGTCCTTCAGGTAATCACGTTCTTCTTCATTTAAACCGAGAATATTGGTGCGTTCCAGCTTGATCATCAGCAATTCGTTGCTGCGAAGCGCAGTTACAAAATACACCAGGCTTTTTTGAATCCTTACCAGTTCAAGCAGGTCTTCATTGCTGTTACCCTCGTACAGTTTCTGTTCCAGCAGGTTGCGCCTGTTATTGATTTCTTTCAGAAAATCCATGTAGTTTACCACCACTTTTTCAAGGATTTTCAACACCATCATTTTCCTGTTGTCAGGTTTCCGGTTCTGAAAAGTGTTGAAAAACTTTTTAATGGCCCCATTGTCGAAACTGTTTACGGTAACAATTTGCTGGTGTGTAAGGATGATACAGATGGGGATGGTAATATAAAATGCATCGCTTTCATTAAACGAATGGTTTTCGGCCGGGGTTTTAATTACGATCAGTTTATTATTGTCATCAATTTCATACCGGCTTCTTTCGTCAATGTCCAGCGAGTCTCTTAAAAAGTCAATGGGGATGTCAAGCGCCTCAGAAAGTTCCTCAAACTCTTCCTGTTTGAGGGGAGGCATTACGTTTATCCAGGCACCTTGTTCCGGCTGCCTGATTTCTACGGTTTGGTGATCGGCATTTTTAAAGTATTGAACCATAAGTTGCCTTAAAAAGTTGCGCAAAGATGGGGGCTAAACATCAAAACAACCATTTAATCTTCGATAAATAAGGGTGAGACAGGTGCAATAAAAAATCCCGGTTTCTTGCGGAAACCGGGACCTTAATATTAAAAGTCGGATAGTGCTTATGCGGCTACTGCAGCTTTGGCGGCATTTACCTTCTTAGCAAGTTTGCTTTTCAGGTTTGCAGCTTTGTTCTTATGAATTACACCACGCTTGGCAAGTTTGTCAATCATGCTTGCAATTGCAGGGAATTGACCTTCCATAGCAGCGCTGTCAGGCAGAGCCTTCATATCGCGGATTGCGTTCCTGGTGGTTTTTCCGTAGTAGCGGTTGCGTTCACGGCGCTTTTCAGCCTGCCTAACATCTTTTTTGGTCGCCTTATGATTAGCCATATTTTTTCGAATTGGAGCGCAAAGGTAACGGGCCTTGGTTAATTGACCAAATATTTATTACTTTTTTATTATCCAGAGTTAAAAGTAGATAATATAATCTAGTGTAAGCTGTTCCAGGTTATAAAATATTAATCAGGAACCGAATTGTGGAAGCTGGATTCTGTTTAAATGAAAAAAAATGAACAAACAAAATTGACCGTTTATGCATGGCGTGCTTATACGAAAAAATGATAAACAAACCAAATTATTTTTCGATTTTTCAAACTATTGCAGAATCATTCCTGTTTAATATGTTCACTTAAAAAGTTAAACAATATGTATTCAATTTTGCTTGACATCGTAAAAATCCCCGTGGATGATCCGGTTGCATTTACCTTTTTTACCGGTTACATGGCTATGTTGGCCGCATCGGTTTTCTTCTTTTTTGAAAGAGGCCAGGTAGATGGGAAATGGAAAACCTCATTACTTGTTTCGGGCCTTATTACCGGCATTGCCGCCGTGCATTATTATTATATGCGCGATTATTACACTGCCACACAGGAAACACCTACCGCACTTCGCTACATTGACTGGACACTTACAGTACCATTAATGTGTCTTGAGTTTTATCTGCTGCTTAAGCCTGCAGGTGCAAAGTCTTCTTTTATGTGGAAGCTGATTGCAGCTTCAGTTCTTATGCTTGTTGCCGGTTACATTGGCGAAGCGTTTACTGACGGAAGCACAGGCCATTCTGTTTTGTGGGGTGTTATATCAACCGTTGGATATGTTTACATTCTTTATGCAGCCTGGTTTGGTGAGGCAAAGCAACTGGCAGCGTCTTCAAAAAATCCCGCTGTTCAAAAAGGAATTCAGGCCCTTGCATGGTTTGTGCTGGTTGGCTGGGCAATTTACCCGATAGGCTATATGGCTATGCCCGGTGGCTGGTTAAGCGGAGTGTTTAAACCAACCGATGTAAATTTATTTTATAACCTTGCTGATGCCATCAATAAGATTGGTTTTGGATTGGTTGTTTATGGTATTGCCATTGCCGACCGCAAGCCTGCGGGTGTTGTTGCCGCTTAATCAATTTTGATTTTCCAATATCCAAAACCTGCCTGTTCAACAGGTAGGTTTTGGATTTATCTCCATGCTATGCCTGCCTCCCGTTTGAATATAATTTTTGGAATAATTACCATGCTGGTTTTGGTTCCCTATCTAACTGGCCGGGTATTACCATCAGGTTTTGATACATGGGTACTTATTGTGAGTCTCGCAGTTACCGGTATCCCTCATGGCGCAATTGATCATGTAATTTTTATTCAAAACCAAAAGGGGGGCGGCCAAAACAGTAACCTGTTTAAATCCTTCTTTACGCCCTATCTTTTTATGATTGGTACCACTTTTGTTCTGTGGTTTGTTATTCCCCAACTTATGTTTTTCTTTTTTCTGCTGGTTGCTGCTTACCACTTTGGTCAGTCTCAGCTATTTTATATAGGCCTGGCAAAAAAATCAAAGAGAAAAACATTGTTGTACCTGTCATGGGGTACATTTATTCTTTCTTCTCTCTGGTTTTTTCACTGGAAAGAACAAAGTATCATTATCCAATCTGTTTTTGACTGGAACCTTGCCCCATTTGGTTTTATATATACCACTGTCCTTTTTTCATTAATTCTATCAGGTTTGGTTACCGGTTTCCTCCTTTTATATTTTTACAGAAAAAAAATATTGCCGGGAAAAATGCTGCTGCAGGAGTTTGGTGTTTTAGGGTTACTCACAGCCATTTTTTCTTTTACACCTCCCTTTATTGCTTTTGCCATTTATTTCGGACTATGGCATGCAACAAGGGTAATCTTTACTGAATATCATTTTCTCAAAAACCGGAATGGGCAAAAACTCCTTGTTTTTTCTTTTGTGAAGTCCTTTATACCTTTTTCTGTCTTAAGCTTTCTGGGCCTTGGATTGCTTTTTTGGTTCAGCAGGCTTTTACAGGCTAGTATTTCTCCTTTTATGCTTTTTCTGATTTTTATATCGGCGCTTACCATGCCCCATGCTTATTTTATGGAAAAGATGTATAAATTCCTGGGAAAAGCAAAAAAGGATGGGGAAAGTGCCCCTGCTCTTCAGATTTCCTGAACAGGTATAACTATCCTGTAACAGGAGGCAATCCATATTTTTAAAGCGTTATATTCTTCACATTTTTTTCGCCTCTGTCTACTTATAGTACTTTGTCACTGTTTTTGTTCGCTTACCTTTGCCCTCCGGTAAAAAAAGCATAAGAAAACAGCATGAAAGACTTTTCCTACATCACCAATCAGCATCCGCAATACATTGAAAACCTGTATCTTGACTTTAAAGCAGATCCGGCAAGCGTTGATCCGGAACTGAAGAAATTTTTTGAAGGTTTTGATTTTGCCATGTCCGTTGGCGGTGTTAACGGGCAGGCGGCTCCTGCCCCGGTAACTAATGCACCTGCTAAAGAAGCGCCGGTTACCGGAAATCTTCCTTCATCCGAACCCACCGCAACCGACTGGATGTACGATTTGCGGGCCTACCGGCTTATTCTCGGCTACCGAAACAAAGGACACCTGCTTGCCCGCACCAACCCCATCCGCGAAAGGATCGACCGGGGCGCCAATATTGACCTGGAGTTTTACGGTTTTACAGATGCCGACCTTGATAAAACCTTTCAGTCTGGTAAATTAATCGGGCTGGGGCCCACAACCCTCCGGAATATTTACGAGCATTTGCAAAAATGTTATGCCAACCACGTTGGCTGGGAGTTTAAATACATCAGCGACCAGGTAAAGATTGATTGGCTGACCAATGAAATTGAACGTAAATTTCATGAAGGACTTCCGATTGAAGAGAAGCGCAGGGTGCTTGAAAAGCTGAACCAGGGCGTAATGTTCGAAAAGTTTTTGCATACCAAATATATAGGCCAGAAGCGCTTTAGCCTCGAAGGTGGTGAAACCACCATTGCCGCGCTTGACCGCATTATTACCACAGCTGCCGACCTTGGGGTGGAAGAAGTAGTGATTGGAATGGCGCACCGCGGCCGCCTGAATGTGCTGGCCAATATTATGGGTAAAACTTATGAGCAGATATTCAGCGAGTTTGAGGGCACTGCAATTCAGGATACCACCATGGGTAGCGGCGACGTAAAATACCATATGGGTTACGGAAGCCAGCCCACTACAGCAAATGGCAAAACCATTAACCTGAAACTGACCCCCAACCCAAGCCACCTTGAGGCGGTAAACCCGGTTGTACTTGGTTTTGCGCGCGCCAAGGCCGATGTAATGTATAACCATGAGTACGATAAAGCTTTACCTATCCTGATTCATGGCGACGCCTCCATTGCCGGTCAGGGCATTGTGTACGAAGTGCTGCAAATGAGCAAACTCGATGGTTACTCAACAGGTGGCACCATTCATTTTGTTATCAATAACCAGATTGGTTTCACCACCGATTTTACCGATGCGCGAAGCAGTGATTATTGCACTTCCCTCGCCTCCGCCATTCAGGCTCCTGTTTTTCATGTAAATGGCGACGATGCCGAGGCTGTGGTAAAAGTGGTTGACATTGCCACACGTTACAGGCAGGAGTTTAACAGTGATGTATTTGTAGATATGGTTTGCTATCGCCGCCATGGTCATAATGAAGGGGATGATCCAAAATTTACCCAGCCCGGATTATATGCCCTGATTGACAAACACCCGAATCCGCGGGAGGTTTATGTTAAATGGTTGCTTGAAGATGGCACTTCAAATGCACAGGAACTGGCAAAAGAGATGGAGCGAAAATTTTGGGACGACCTGCAGGCCAGGCTTGATGGGGTAAAACAAAAACCGCTTCCCTACCAGTACCAAAAGCCCGAAGAATGGTGGCGTGAACTCAGGAAGGCAACGGAAGAAGATTTTGCAAAAAGCCCCGAAACTGCAGTTTCAGAAGAAGAATTGCTGCATTGTTACAATAGCATAATGACTTTACCTGAAGGGTTTAAACCCCTGCGTAAGGTTGAAAAGTTGCTGGCTGATAAAAAGAAATTATTTGAGCAGGAGCAAAAATTTGATTGGGCAACGGGGGAATTACTTGCCTATGCTACCATTTGTAAGCAGGGTTACGAGGTAAGAATGAGCGGTCAGGATGTCGGCCGCGGTACATTCAGTCACCGTCACGCAGTGTTACGTGATGAAGAAACAGATAAATTCTACAACCGTTTGAGTCATATCAGCGAAAAGCAGGGCCGGTTCCGTATATATAACAGCCTGCTGAGCGAATACGCTGTAATGGGTTTTGAATATGGCTATGCAATGGCAAACCCGCATGCACTCGTAATATGGGAAGCTCAGTTTGGCGATTTTGCCAACGGCGCCCAAACAATGATTGATCAGTTTATTGTGGCAAGCGAGCAAAAATGGAACCGTATGAACGGCCTCACCTTATTGTTGCCGCATGGCTACGAAGGCCAGGGTCCGGAGCATAGCAGTGCAAGAATGGAGCGCTTTTTGCAGATGGGTGCGGAGAATAACATTGTTGTAGCCAATATTACCACTGCCGCCAACCTCTTTCATGCCATGCGCAGGCAGATTACCTGGCCGTTCCGTAAACCATTGATTATTTTCAGCCCCAAAGCCAATCTCAGGTTGCCTGCAAGCCAGAGCCATATTTACGATTTCATTAATGGTGGGTTTAAAGAAGTAATTGATGATATATCCACCACTTTGCCGGCACAGGTAAAGAAAGTGCTTGTTTGCAGCGGAAAAATATATTTTGAGCTGATGGAGAAAAAAATGGCAGACCAACGCAATGATGTAGCCATTATTCGTTTGGAACAGATCCATCCGATACCTGCCGGCCAACTTGTAGAATTGCAGCGCAAGTACAGCAATGCCGTTTGGTTTTGGGTACAGGAAGAACCGCTTAACATGGGTGCTGCTTCCTTCCTGAAAATGAATTTACATAGTATCAATTTTGGCATAATCAGCCGTAAGGCCAGCGCTTCTACTGCTACCGGTTTTAGTAAAGTTCATGCAAAAGAGCAGGCAGAAATTGTTCATACGGCCTTTGCTGTATAAATGGGTTGTTTAATTCGGAGTAGTTGCCACTGCATGCCATCCTTTAAGCGGGATGGTGATGGATGTTTGAATACTGCCCAGTTTTTGATACTTTTTTACCCGTTATTTATCATAAACTGCCAAAAATCGGGCTATAGAGGGCAGTGGCTGTTATATTGCGCACTAAACGGCCTAATTGTTTTCCACATGAAAAATATTCTTTTCACTGCTACTTTTTTGTTAAGTGGTTTTTCAGCAGCCTTGTGCCAATCACCTGAAAAAACAGATAAATTGCCCTATAAAAATAAATCATTCAGTGTGGAGAAAAGGGTTTCTGATTTATTGAGTCGCATGACGCTTGAGGAAAAAGCCGGTCAGCTAACGCAATTAAACGGCGGTGTATTTACGGGTCCGGCTGCCAATGATCCCGGTCAGAAAGCAAAAATGAATATGATCCGGAATGGTTTGGCAGGATCAATGTTGAATTTAACCGGCGCGGAAGAAACCCGGGCTATTCAGCAAATTGCCGTCAACGAAAGCAGGCTCGGTATTCCTTTGCTGTTTGCCTATGACGTTATTCATGGTTACAAAACTATTTTTCCTATTCCCCTTGCCGATGCATGCGCCTGGGATGTGGCACTAAGCGAAAAGGCAGCAGTAATTGCCGCTAAAGAAGCAAGTGCCGAAGGGCTGCACTGGACTTTTGCCCCTATGATGGACATTAGCCGCGACCCCCGGTGGGGACGTGTGATGGAAGGCGGTGGCGAAGATCCCTATCTTGGCGGGGTTTTGGCAGCAGCAAGGGTAAAGGGTTTCCAGGGAAATTTTGGAAAGGATAATATCCTGGCATGTGTAAAGCACTTTGCAATTTACGGAGCAGTAGAAGGGGGCCGCGAATACAACCAGGTAAATGTGGACCGCTACAATGCCTGGAATGTGTACATGCCGCCCTACAAAGCAGCCATAGAGGCAGGTGCTGCCACGGTTATGAACAGTTTTAATGTTTTTGAAGGGGTGCCGGCAAGCGGAAATAATTACCTGGTAAATGAGGTGCTGAAAAAACAATGGGGTTTTAAGGGTTTTATAGTGAGCGACTGGAACTCGTTTGGCGAAATGATGGAACACGGTTATGCAAAAGATACCATGGATGTGGCCATGAAAGCCCTGAATGCAGGAAGTATGATGGATATGGAAACACGCGCCATGGGAAAAGTTCCTGCACTGGTAAAGGAAGGCAAGGTGAAAATGCAAACACTTGATGATGCCGTAGGCCGCATACTTACCATGAAATTCAGAATGGGATTGTTTGATGACCCGTATCGTAATTGCGACGTTCAGCGACAAGCCAACAATGTATTTACCCCCGAACACCGAAACCTTAGCCGCGAAGCCGGAAAACGCAGCATTGTATTGCTAAAAAATAATGACGGCATTTTACCATTGCAAAAATCTGCCAGGATATTATTGGCAGGAAACCTGGCTTCGAGTGTAAATGATGTATTTGATTTTTGGGCTGGAAATGCCAAATCTGCCGCCTATAATCCGGTTACCGTGTTGGAAGGGTTTAAAAATGCAGGTGCCACCATGCAGTTTGCAAGGGGGTATGATGACAAAAATGAAACAAGTTCGGCTTTGCTGGATGAGGTAAAGGCATCGCTTTCAGGGGTAGAAATTGTGGTGGTAAACATCGGTATCAGCGGTCAGCTTGCAGGTGAGGACCGAAGCATTGCGATGCCCGAAATACCCGAAGGTCAGATTGAACTGTTAAAAGAGCTGAAAAAGTCAGGAAAGAAGGTGATAGCCCTGGTTAGTGCAGGCCGGCCATTGGTTCTTACCAAAGCCGAGCCTTATTGCGATGCCATTGTATATACCTGGATTTTGGGTACGGAGCACGGAAATGCTGTTGCTGATGTGGTGTTTGGAAATTACAATCCTTCCGCAAAAACAGTAATGAGCTTTCCCTATGCAGTTGGCCAGATACCTGTTTATTATAACCACATGAATACCAGCAGGCCCACTACCACCGATGGAAGGGGTAATTGGTACAGCCGTTACAGGGATATCCCCAACGACCCCTTGTATCCATTTGGTTTTGGCCTGAGCTATACAAAATATGCTTACGATAAACTTGAATTAAGCAGTGCAACTTTAAGTAAGGGGCAAACTATAACGGTTAGTGTAAATGTGAAAAATACCGGAGCGGTTGCCGGTGAGGAAATTGTTCAGTTATATATGCGCGATCCGGTTGCCAACAAGGTTCGCCCGGTAAAAGAGCTGAAGGATTTCTCGAAAATTACCTTACAGGCAGGTGAAGAAAAAAGGGTCTCATTTAAGCTGAACCTTGAAAAATTAAGTTATTACAACGAAGAGGGCGTACTTCAGATAGAACCGGGTTTAATTGAAATATTTGTTGGTGGAAATTCAAGGGATGTACTAAAGGTTAACCTCGAATTGAATTAAAAAGCACCAAAAAGGTTTTCTATACCAAAAGATAATCCGTGTAAGTATGCCGCTGTTATTGCGGGTTAGTCCGTTGTTTTTTAAGCTGGTTAATTTCAGATTCCTGTTCTTTTAGTTTTTTATTCAGTTCAATAATATAAAGGCTGAGTTCCTCTACCTTCTCTATAATTTTTGATTGCATAACACCCAGGGCAATTCCTTCATTTTCTAAAGTGGTGGCTTTGGGAATGTTAGGCAGGTGCTTATTCTGAAGGATATGTTGTTCAAGTTCTTCCAGGGGCATCAGGTTGTAGGTGTTTTCAAATACATAATCAGGCCAGGCTGCCTGAAGGGTTACCCTTACCTCTTCGGCAATTATTTTACCGCCAACATTTACCAGGTAGCCTGATGCTTTCTTGGTTGTGCCAATACGTAATACACCATCGCTTCCATCAAATAAAAATTTCCAGCTTCCAACTGCGCCGGGGCCCCAAATACCAAAATTCGTGTTGTCGTATGTGCCAATAAAAGTTCCCTGTGTTTCATCATTTTTATTGAACCAAAGCCCGGCACCTTCGCCTCCATGGCGAATGCGTACCCTTCCATTTACATCAAGTTTAAAAGCCGGATTTGAATTATCAATGCCAACATTACCGTCTTTGTTAATCATTAAGCGCAAAGCAAGGGTTGCATTGTTATTAATAATGCCGGTTGTGCTGCTGGTATAAATGGCGAAATTGCCTACAACAGGGTCCTGACTGATCAAACCGCCAAACCCACTGGCAATAAACTTCCGTGTTCCATTATAATAAGTATTCAATCCAATACCCGGATAGCTGTTTTCAATAGCTACTCCTGTGGTATTATCTCCAAATAATGCGGCTACAGCACCAACGGTTCCCCTTGTGGTAATAATTCCTTTTTCCGTACTGGTATTTAACCCGAGATAGCCTTCCTTTGACAGAGATAGTAAAGGGTTGATTACTAAGACATTACCTTCTGCAACTCCGGTTGCACTTGTTGAAGTGATAGATAACCGACCCAATGCATTATCATATTTAATTTGCCCGGCATATCCTGCTGTGGTAAATTTTCGGGTACCGCCCGATGACATATAATTGTTGAAACCAATGGTGGCAGGATTGCTTTCAATGGAAACGCTGTTGGCGCCTTTGCCAAAAAGGGCCTGGGAGTTAATGGCACCCCCGGTGACCACAAGGCGTGCTTCGGCGGGCTGGCTGGTTCCAATCCCCACATTTTGCTGTGCTTGCGCAAAAACAGTACCTAGCAACAAAAAGAGGGTAAAACAGTTTGAAGTGGAAGATTGGCTGATTTTCATGAAGAATGAATTTGAGTGTTATGTTGCTTATAATGGTTTGATCAATAGATCGGATAAATTATTTTTTCTCTTCCTTTTTTTGTAAGGGAATAATGGTTTGAATATTTTCTTCTTTCTGTTCTGTACCTGTAGGGATTCCGGTACCGCAATTACCAATTTTTGCGGTGTAAATTGCTCCTGCCCTTGCAATAAAGCCGGGCTGCATAATTACATTTTGCCCGGCGCGCATGTTTACCTGTGTGCCTGCCGATTCTGAAATGGAGCTTGTGGTATTGAGGTTGCCATTGGTTTGAAAAAAATGCTGCCCTATCAGCGATGAAGCAACATTTTCATTGGGAGGGCAAATGGCTGCCGCTGTTACCAGGTTGGTGCTGAAAATGCCCCTCCCCAAAGT
>ERZ795056.2142-NODE-2142-length-22302-cov-41.558143_pt1 | contig 22302 bp, 39 predicted proteins | sample MGYA00375140_ERZ795056 | MGnify/ENA primary metagenome ERZ795056 (study PRJEB30185, sample SAMN05720227) | activated sludge metagenome | isolation source: Anaerobic digester | place: USA | collected 2015-03-09 ... | reverse complement strand
GAAAAGAAAACAAAAAACTTGCGGAACATTGTCTCGAAACTGCTCCGGCAAATATGTGGGAACTTTATAATGCTTTAACTTTTTTTATAACTCATAATCTCGCGGTTCGCAGACAAACTGCTTATTTCAATTGGGTTGCAAAACAGTTTCAGCTTTAATTACAAATGTAAAACGGCTCGGTGAACTACTCCGAGCCGTTAACATAAAGGACAAACCTGACAGATAAATGAAACTGTCATTACAATAATAAACAATTTGAAAGAAAAAAAAAAATGAAAAAAACTAAGGAAGAAATATTAACCGAACTTGGAATGTTTATAGGAACTCAAAATTACTATACCTATAACGGTCTTAAATTAACCGACGGAGTCAAGTATCTTGCAGACTCCTGTGAGGCATATTGGCTTTTAGACATTATTTGCAGTTACCAGCCGAACCTAAAAAATGAATGGATGCAAGTTTGGATATTAGACGTTGAACAGGATTCAGGACTCGTAACTTGCGAGAACGGAAACAAACACGCCTTGGTACAACAGTTCGTGGAGTTCACGGACTTTCCGTTACCGACAATCAAATTATTTTTAATCGACGGAGTTATTTTGCTCCCGTCGGAATATTGACTAATCGAAAGGATAAAATGAGAATTACAACAACAATATCATCGAGCAGGGTATTTGTCACACTTATTGATGACAAGGATAATTACAAAACTTCGACTACTTCAATCCGCAGTTATAACAATGTTATAGTGATGTTATACATTGTTGTTTCTGTGTTGAAATTTTATCTTAAAAAGTTTGCAAATTGTTTTTAATTTGCTTTTATTTTATCTAAATTTTTATTAATTTTATAACGCATTTTATTTACTAATATAAGGACAAACACAATGAACGAACTAATGAAACTTACCGAAACAACAGTTGAGAAAATAAATGAATTAAGGTCTCAACTCGAACAAATAACCGCCGCGGCAAAAGAAATTGTTGTGATGACAGTCGAAAGCGTTGATGAGGCAAGCCACTTTATTAAGAAGTTTGCCAACTTAGACAAACGCATTGATGAAGCAAGAAAAGAAATCACAATCCCGCTTGACAATCAAAAGAAAGCAGTTATGAAACAATTTGAAAGCCTGAAAGAAATTTACTCAGGTGTAAATAACAAATTGCAAAAGGATGTACTCTCTTGGAATGCGAGACAGAGGCAGATTGAAAAAGAAAAACAAGACTTAGCAAGAGCAGAAGCAGAGGAGCGCGCACTAAATGAGGCTATACTAAAAGAACAAGAACTGAAAGCTCAAGGTATTGAGAATCCTGTAGTTGAACCGGCTATCATTCCGGAAGAAATTATTCCTGAAAAGAAATTATCTTCTTTTAATGGTTCGGGAATAAGTGAAGTTCGAGTTGCGAAGTGGCGAGTAGTTAATGATATGATTATACCTCGTGAATATATGATGCTTGATGAAAGCAAGATTACAAAACATCGCAGAAGCGCAGGAGTCGAGGCTCAATCAGACATCCCAGGTATTGAATTCTATTATGAAACTGTTATAAGGAGGTAGTAATGGAACTTGAATATATTCGGTCTTCACAGTTAGGGACTTACTTAGAATGTAGTGCGAAGTTTCTTTTCGCTAATATTCTTAAAATAGAAACTCCGTCAAAACCCGCATTGGCATTTGGAAGTGCTATCCACAAAACTCTTGAAACAAACTTCTCACAGAAAATAAAGACGAGACAAGACTTACCTGTTGAGTACTCGGTGGCACTTTTTTCTGATACGTTAGATGTGTTAATAAAGGATGTTGAAAAAGCAGACTTGACTAATTATGATAGTGAACGTAGTTTGAAAGATGCAGGAGTTGAGTTGGTAAAAAAATACTTTAAGGAATTTGCTTACAGAATTTTCCCTAAGTTAGTCGAAGCAACAATTCAGGTAAAGTTAGCAGGCTTCCCTTATGGACTCAGTGGTACGGTCGATTTATTAGATGAGGATAATGTTTTAATCGACCATAAAACATCAGCAAAAATTCCGAAGGAGATACCTCAAAATTACAGACTCCAATTAGGCGGTGCGTATGCGGTTTTAATGGAGGCAAAGCTCGACGAGAAAGTAAGGTATGCGAGACTTGACTATCTTGTAAGAAAAGGTTTAACATCAACTCGCATTATTCCGATTGAAGTGCAAACAGATACGGAGTATTTTTTAGTTCTATTTGAAGCTATCAGCAAAGGAATTGAGCAGGGAGTATTTTATGCTAACAGGACTCACTACCTTTGCAGTAAAAAATATTGTAAATATTGGCAAGCCTGCGAAAAAAAATTCGGTGGTGTTGTCAGACAGTAAACAAATCATAAACAAAACGAAAGGACAAATTTATGAACAGTCAAGATGTTCAGAAAATTGAAGGCATTGAAATTCAGGAAGTCAAATCATTTGACCGACAGGATAGTATGATGCAGGTTAAGAGCGAGTTTACAACTGCGGTATCGGTTGTTAAACCTCGTAATTTGAACAACGTAATTGCTCGATGTGTGGAGGAAAGCAATATTGCAGGCGAGGAATTCTATTACAGTTGGCGACAAGGAGGGTCAATTATCGAGGGCATAACTGTTGGCGGAGCGTTAGCAATAGCTCGCAACTGGGGTAACTCAGCCGTGCAGGTCAAAGTGGAAGAAACTTTTCAAAGTTATCTTTTCTATGCTTCGTTTATCGACCTCGAAACAGGTTTCAACTTGATTCGACCATTTCGGCAAAACAAACAATCCCCGAAAACGAAGGAGGGCAAAGATATTTACTCAGGAGAAAGGGGAGCGGATATTGTTTTTCAAATCGGAGCAAGTAAGGCACTCCGAAATGTTATTCTCAATGCTGTACCAAAATGGCTCAGCGATAAAGTGCTTGAAATAAGCAAGAATAATGTTTCAAAGGATATTGACAAAATAGGTTTACCAAAGGCTATTGAGTCTATTGAGAAGAAAATTAAATTGCTTGGCATACCTCAATTAGCGGTTGAAAAAGAATTCGGTAAGTCGAGTACTTGGGACAATCCTAAATTAGTGCAACTGAAAGGCATACTCCGTTCAATCGAGGATAAGTTAGAAACGCCTGAAAGTTTCTTTCCAAGTCTGGCAGAACCACCAAGCGAAGAGAAACCGAAACAACCAAAAATCAGAATAACGGTTCAACCGGATGCAAAGGAGGAAAAACCGACACCCGAAAATGCAGACCTTGAAAAACCAAGTAAGGCAAAGGCAGTTCGTAATGTTGTTGAAGAACCTGTTCCGGAAAATTCTTACGCTTACTATCGCGAGGGAGCAATCCGACAGACAAGCAGAGCGGAGTTAAAACAATTCCTGAAAAATAATTCAGCAGGGATGAGCAAATTGTCTAACGATGAGATGCTTGAACTTCAAGACTTTTTAGTTGAGTTGGAGAAAGGGTTAAAATAATGGGTAAGCCTAATTGGAAAGGGTATTATCGATACCGTAATGTTATAGGCGAGTCAGAGGCTAACAAATTATTCCTAAAAAACAAAAAGGTTGAGGGAGGCGAAAGTCTCCCTATTAATAACCAGCCTGATTTGTTTGCAGACGAGTCGCTTAGTAATTCAATTGATGCTCTATACTCAGAGCAGGTACAGAAATCCTTACCTAAAAGGCAGGGGCAAGTATATGAGGCGGTTAAGGTGCTTGGAGTTGCGAACTATAATATGATAGTTGAAGCAACAGGCTTGCCAATAAACGTTGTAATCCCAAGGGTTAAAGAATTAACCGACAAAGGATTATTAAAAAAGTTCGAGCAGGAATTGAAAGGCAAATATGGTTTCAAAGTCCTGCACTTCACAATAAACAATAACAATAATTGAAAGGTAAAACAATGAAAGAACTAAAATTTATCACCTTAAAACTTCCCGTAAATCAATACCCCAAGTTAAAAGCTTTGGCGAAGGAAGAATTCAGGAGCGTACCAAATTATTTACTCGCATTAATTGAAAATCTTCTAAAAGAGAAAGGCAAAAATGAAAAATGAACATCAATATTATTTTAGCCACGACGCCAACGCGAAAGATGACCCTAAATGCATACTTCTTATCGAGCAGTTGGGTTGTGAGGGCTACGGAATTTTTTGGATTCTCGTAGAAACCCTCAGGTCTCAAGACGATTTTAGATACCCATTAAAATTAGTTCCGGCATTGGCAAGGAGATTTAACACTTCTGCAGAGAAAATGTTAGCGGTGATAAAAGGTTATGAGCTATTTATTATCGACGACGATGAATTCTTTTACTCACAATCATTCAATGAAAGAATGCAGATATATCTTGAGATGAAAGAAAAACGCTCAATAGCAGGTAAAATCGGGATGTCTCGACGTTGGGGAGACAAACAAAAAACACCGTTATTGCAGACGCATAACACTGTTATAACAGAAAATAACAAAGAAAAAGAAAATAAAATAAAAGATATATATGATACCCCCGCAACTTTGCAAAATATCCAAACTTTGATGATTAGAACGTTTGGAAGAAATCCCACAATACCGGAACAAGAATTAATCGAAAATGAATTTATAAGACCGTTCGGATGGGAGACAACTTACCGGTTATTTAAGGACGCCTCCCTTAGGGGCTTCAAGAAACTAGTCACTTTACGAGACAATATCGAAATAATAAACAACAAACCACAGATAAAGGAGCGAGAAAATGAGCGGAATAATCAAAGACCAAATGGAAGAACTCAAGATAAGCCAGGAAGAGACGACCCCGGAGAACGGGAATTGCTCGAAAGACTTAAAAACAGACCCATTAAAAGCGATAGTCAATAATTTACCCAAGAGATTTGATAATTGCGGGTTAAAGACCTTTGTACAGAGCGAAAATAAGGCAAATTATGATTATGCTATGAGTTATATCCGGGGAGAGTTAGACAGGTACAGTGCCGTATTTTTCGGAGGATGTGGGCTTGGGAAGACTCATTTGGCTATTGCGATAGCTAAGAACCTGAGACCCGTCACAAGGGAGAAAAGCGATCGGAATTATTTCTCGAAAATCGAATATTATAAGGCTTGTGCAAGAACCAATTTCATCAATGCAGATGAGTTTTTTGTAAGATGTAACGAGGTCACATTCAACAAAGAGAGTAAAATCACCTACGTCAAAGAGTTGTTAAGATGGGAGTTGCTGATCCTGGATGACCTGAGTCTCATAAACCTGACTGATGCTAAGAATGAGAACTTGTATCTCCTTATTAATTCCGCTTACTTAGACTGTCGGAACATCATCATAACAACTAACGCAACCCTGCCACAACTCAAGCACTACGATGAAAGGATATTCAGCAGACTCGCCGAGATGTGTCACTTCCAGGAGTTCACAGGGCAAGATTGGAGGTTGAAGTAAGGTGAAGGGCTGGTATTTTGAGGAACGAGAACGAAGATTCCAAGCTAAGAAACACGAGATACTTATGCTGATCGGGGAACTTGAGTCCAAATTGATAAAGCTCCCCGGGAAGCGCTCGGCGGAAACACAGAGAATATTCCATAAATTCCTAAAACATATGAGGTCAAATGAATGGTAAATTAACAGCTATAAATTGTGAGCTTCTGCTTAGGTGCGACTATTTTTCACAGAAAGCAGAATAAAAGAAAAACGAGAACTTAAAAAATTAAACTGAAAGGAAAAAAGATGAGCCGATTTATAACCGATGAAGAAATGGAAGAGTATCGACATATAAACAAGCCTCACACTTGTTTAGATTGTGGTAACAAGTTTGAAATACTCCATTGGGAGAACCCCAACCTTGAATACTGTGAAGATTGCAGGCAGGAACATTATTCAACCGAGGAAGCAGTAAGATGAAACCAAATATTTATGAATGTAAAGCCTGCAAAAAGAAAATTGTTTATCTGAGAACGAGTAAGGGTAACAGTATGCCGGTTGATTATAAAGAGGATATTGTTGAAGGAGAACTATTTGATAGGTTAAAACACACGACTCACTTTGCTACGTGTCCAAACGCAAACCATTTCAGAAAAAAAAATGTATCGAGTAAATGACAAACAAGTAATAATAGCAGGCGGATTATCGGGAAAGGTTGTTTTGGAAATCGGAAAGGGTATTTCAATTCAGACCGCTCAGATTTTAATGGTCGGTAAAATCCTGAAAGTAAATAATTGCAGTATTACGATTAAGGGATATTTTGTACATAGCAAAAAAAGCGGAGTATTAAATGAAGGGTTTGCTATTAAAACCTTTCCATTCGATAAATTAATAGATGTAAAATAACTTCATTTTCAAAAATGAATGAGACAATAAAATACAAATTTGCACAAGGAGAATGAGATGAGAGACAAAAACGAGAAAGGAAAAGATTACATCCCTTTTGGAGAGGGGTGGGAAAAGGAAATGATGAAATTCTCAAAGATACGGCTAATTAGAATGTTAGCGGATGCGCTGAAAAACAAAAAAGAAAGGAATGAGAAATGACAGTAAAAGAAATGAGCAATGCTTTAAATTTAGTAAAAGAATCACTTCAGGACAAAGAAGTAAAAATTATATATCCAAATGGCAAGATTGGAAGTGCCGAGATTAAATTTGTCTTGAAAGAGAATGGTGGATTAAATTTGTTCTCTGATAATGTTGAATATATTCTTATTACTTATTAAAGAAAGTAAGTAAAAAATGAAAACTTTGAAAAAAGAAGTTAAAAGCGGAATTATAAAGAAACTAAATAAAAAGGAGTTGAAAATATGAAAATACGAACTGATTTTGTTTCTAAAAAAATTATAAGTTTCATAGAAGAGGAAAGAAAATGTTAAACGATTGGTTTGACGAGGTAAAAAAAGACACGGAAGAATATTTTAAAAATACTTCCAGAGAAGAAATCTTAGCCGACATACAGAAAAGTGGTTATGACTTTTATCAAAAATACGGACAGAATTTCTTAGATGGTTACGATAATATCGTAAAACCTATTATCAATCAGTTCGTTGAAGAAGTGGAGGAATTAGCTGAAGAAAAGATGTTAAAAACTGGTAAACTTGAAGGCGCGCATTATGCTGCGATGAAAGAGATTCAAAAAAAGATTAATGAAAGTACATAAGATGATAGGTCATAAGATAAGACTAATGATAGAGACCGAAACAATGAATTTAATAAAAAAGAAAATTTTAGGCAAAAAAGAAAGTGAGTGAGAAAATGAAACAAGATGAGAACTATAAAAAGTATTATCTAGTATACTTTCAGGAAAGTGAAATAAGTCAGTATGGAAGAGTAATATCTAATCATTCTGAATATCTTGAGTTAGATATATCAGATAGGTGCAGAAGTTGTATTTGTAGAATCCCTTGGGATGAGATAGAAGATATACGACTTGCTCAAGAATTTGAATTAGAAGATTTATAATAAAGAAAGTGAGTGAGAAATGAGTGAAATACCCTTATTCAATTTTGATACTGATAAAGTATTTGAATATGCAGGTGCAATAAAGAATATTGAAAAAAGGATTGAGTATTTAAGACAAGTACGATTCAGGAAAATACAGGATTCGCCGTTAAGCGATTTATATTGTGGTAAAAGAAGATTGGTTGATGCAATAGATGACGAAACAAATTTTCTCTTGAGGTTATTAACCGCAAAACAAACCGAAGTAGTCAAATGAAAAGATAAGATTTGCATAATTGCAAGGAAGTATTGTATATTTGGAAAGTAAGAGTTAAACATTATCTATCTACATCAAAAAAAGGACAAATAAAATGAGTAAAGAAACGGATTTACTTGACCGCATAACTGCTATTGTCAGAGCAATTGAAATGTTGCAAGATGAAAAAGCAGAAAAGAATGCAGACTTCACAAAACAGATTAAAGAGCGAGAAAAGGAACTTAAAGAACTCGTTTATAAATATGAGAACGAAAAGAACGGCGTTATCGAGTTGCCTTTTTTCCCGGAGGCGGTTCAGGTGGAGCAGAAATAACCGCAATGAAATCTGTTACAACAAATCGGTATTATAAGGACGATGCCGAACACATCAAAAAAAACATCCAATATTACATTAAGTTTATTAATGAGAATATAAAATCCCTTGTCAGAAAAAACCAAACAACTTTTTTAAGCCTCGAAGAAGGATTTAAGCTTGAAGGTAAGTTAACCGATAAACAATATAACCTTTTAGAAAACATTTATGAAAAGATAATGAAAGAAAAAGGGTTACCTGCGGTTGACGTTCATCACGACTTAAAGAAAGGAGTAAAGTATTGAAGACCGAGAAAAAAAAAATAACCGAAGTAATCAGCGAACTGCGAAAATGTGGATATACTGTTATAAATAATAATTATAATAAAGGGTTCGGCAAACAAATGGCAGGCTTTGTCGACTACGTTATTTATAATTTTAATTATGTTCACTTCGTCGAAGTTAAAATTGGCTATGATAAATTAAGCGAAGCTCAGAAAGATACCAAGGCAAAGCTCGAAAGCATTGCAAAGCAGTCTGCTCATATTTATTACCATATTATCGATAGCGAAGCAGGTGCTAAAAGTATGGTCGATTTTATTGCGAGCAAAAAATGATTTCAAGTATACTAAGAAACAATGTTAAGCTATGGCATTCAAAAAAGTACATAGCATACTTAAAAGAGCGATTCCCAAATAAAGACTTACATCACTTATTGGGTAGCTTTATGAGTAAGAAAATAACTGACTCTTTGATTATTCCATTATCGAGGGAAGAACACACACAAGCACATAAATTAAATAAAGAGGATTGCTTAGAAATATATTTGCCTTCTGCAATTAATTTATTACAAGATTACATAACCGAATTAGAACTTAAAGTAACAAACAAAAAAAAGGACAAAAAAGAATGATTGCAATAAACGAACTGATAGGAGCATTCGAGAAAAAACTTCAAACAACTCACGACGAATATCGAACTGTTTCATTAAGACACACAAAAACGAAAAACCCAAAAGACTTTGCCGAAGAGCAATATTGCAAAGGTCAGTATCACGCTTACCAAGAGATAGTCGGGAAGCTGATGATATTAAAAAGAGAGCAAGATGAGATATTGGCAAAAAGATAAATAATAGCAACCGCACTCTTAAAAAAGGGTGCGGTATTTTTTTGACGAATAATAACGAAAGATACAAATATGAAAAAAGGAATTAAAGAAGTGCCTAATTTTATTATGATTCCAATAGAGAATATAAAAGAAAATCCTAATAATCCGAGAGTAATAAAAAATGATAAGTATAAAAAACTCGTAAAAAGCATTCAGGACTTTCCTCAAATGTTGGAACTAAGACCGCTTGTTATAGATGAGTCAAATATTGTTCTCGGTGGCAATATGCGATTAAAAGTTTTACGAGAATTAAAATACAAAAATGTTCCCTGTGTATATGCCAAAGACTTATCCGAGGAACAAAAAAAAGAATTTGTAATAAAGGATAACTCTAATTACGGGAGTTGGGATTATGATATGCTATCGAATAATTACGATGTTGACGTATTAAATGATTGGGGAGTTGATGTATTAGATATAAACGATTCAGATATTTCGTTTCTTAACGAGCAAAAAGAACACATTGATAAAATTGAAGCGGGTGAATGTCCCACCTGCGGTAAAAAGACAATGTTAGAGATAAGGTATATAGTTAATTCCAATTTAGAAGTTGGTAACAACGCGGAAGAAGAAAAAGCCATTGAAATATATAACCTAATAAGCGACCTGCTTGTAGGTAAAAAATATGCGGTAGTAATTAAAAAATGAAATTATATTTAGTATATGACGATTACGAGGATATGATGCAATGCAAGTATTTGCTTTGTAGTTATGCCTATATGAAAAAAAGAGCCACAAAGGTTATGAAACAATTCATAAAAGAAAAAGGGAATGACAATTTTATACTGGATAGCGGAGCATTCACTTTTATGAATACCGCGAATAAAATATCAGGTGAATGGTTAAAATCATACATAGATGAATATTGCGAGTTCGTAAGATATTATAATATTACTCAATACATTGAAATGGATATAGACAAAGTAGTTGGATATGAAAAGGTTAAGGAAATAAACAAATACATAGAAAATAAGGTTGGAAGAAAACCTCTTTATGTTCATCATCACGAAACACGTACAATTGAAGATTTAGAAACCGCCTCCGATAATAGCGATTATATTTTTTGGCCTGCATTATCCAAATCAGCAAACACAATAAAAGAAACGAATGCTTTTGTAAATTTTTTATATAAAAAAGGTGTAAGATGCCATTTGCTCGGATATAGTTCGACAAACTTAACAAAAATAAAGCATTTATATTCCTGTGATAGTGCAAGTTGGTTAAGTGCGACACGTTTTGCTCAAGGAATAAAGTATAATAATGGAAATTATTCTCATTTTATTTTCAGAGGTAGAATAAGGGACTATAAAAAAGCAAGAAATTATAATTATAAAGAATGGTTAAAATATCAAAATTATTTATCAACAATAGAATGGAAGGAAGAGAAAGATGAAAATGTTAATATTATTTAGTGGCGGATTGGATAGTGCGGTATTGCTCCACAAATATAAGGAAGATGTTGGACTTGCTATTAGTTTTTCTTATGGAGCTAAAAACAACGCAGAGGAAATAAAATATGCAAAACACAATTGTAATATTTTAGGCATTAAACATCAAGTAATTGACTTAGACCTTATAACAATGGGTATAAAGTCAAATATGTTAACTTCGGGGGGAGATATACCATTGGGAACAGAAGACAGTCAAGTTATGATTGTCCCTTTCCGCAATGGGATAATGCTTGCAATCGCGGCAGGGATAGCCGAAAGTAACGGATTAGATACAATCGCAATAGCCTCTCACTATATGGGGAAAGACACTCCGCCTGATAATAAGCAATCATTCAGGGATGCAATGAGTTTGGCTATAAAGTATGGAACTCATACAGAGGTTAGTATCTTCGCTCCTTTTATTAATATATATAAAAGGGATATAGCATTAATCGGAAAGGAAATCGGTTTTAATTTCGCCGATTCTTATAGTTGTTACAAAGGTGAAGAATTCCATTGCGGTATATGTGAAGCCTGTTTAATGAGAAAAGAAGCTTTGCAAGGATTTGATAACACGATATATGTATAATAAATTAAAAAGGATTATAAAATGATTATCGCAAAGCAATTTGAGTTCGAGTCGGCACATCAGCTTCCGGATGTGGAATGTTACGGAGCTTGCAGAAATTTGCACGGACATACCTACAAGCTGACTGTCGAGGTTGAGGGAGAAGTAAATTCATACGGTTGGGTTATTAATTTCAAAGACCTGAAAAAAGTAATTACTGATAATGTAATAAGTAAATACGACCACGCATTTTTGAATGACTTCTTTATTGTATCGACTGCCGAAAGGATGTTACTCAAAATACAAAAAGACATTACAGAGCCTTTGGAGAAGTTGGGCGTTAAATTATATTCACTTAAATTATACGAAACGAGCAATAGTTATGCCTACATTAAGTGTTAATGAAATATTTTACTCAATACAAGGCGAGGGTAACCGCGTAGGAACTGCAAACGTCTTTATAAGATTAGCGAAATGTAATTTATCCTGCTCTTTTTGTGATACGGACTTTGAAACATTTAATGTAATGACTCTTTATAACATAGCAAGAGAGATAGCTAAATACAACTGTAACAATATTATTTGGACTGGCGGAGAACCCGCAATGCAGTTAAACGTTGAGGTGGTCGATTACTTTAAGCGTAAAGGATATTATCAGGCTATTGAGACAAACGGAATGTTTGACGTCCCATATAATTTAGACTGGGTAACAGTCGCTCCTAAGAATAAGAAAATTAAACTACTTAAGGCAAGCGAAGTAAAGTATCTTGTTAAGGCTGGCTCAGTTATAAATGACCTTGGAATAGAGGCAGAGCATTATTATTTGTGTCCGATAAATGAAAAGTCTGAAATCAATAATGAGAATTTAGCATACTGTATTAAATTAATTAAGGAAAATCCAAAATGGAAACTAAGCTACCAAGCACACAAAGTATGGAAGACGCAATAAAGCATATTATTTCAAAGTATGATGACCCTGAAAGAGAAGGATTGATTGAAACACCCAAGCGATACATAAAAGCATTGGACGAGTTACTGACCGCTGAACCTCCGAAAATAAAAATGTTTAGTGGCGAAGGCTATAACCAAATGATAATTGAGTCCGGAATACAATACTATACATTCTGCGAACATCACTTGCTCCCTTTCTTTGGCGAAGTTAAAATAGGTTACGTCCCTGATAAGTATATAATCGGGTTAAGCAAACTGTCGAGAATAGTTAACTACTTCTCTAAAAGACTTAACACTCAGGAGCGATTAACAGAAAATATTTGCAGATACCTTTGGGAGCAAATGAAACCGCAAGGTATCGGAGTTATCGTTAATGGCAGACATTTATGCAAAGAGATGAGAGGAGCAAAGGCAAAGGGAGTAATGCGAACTACCTCGTTACGCGGTATCTTTTATGAAGAAGAAGTTAAAATTGAATTCTTAAAGAGTTAAAAACAAATGAAAGAAAAAAAGACAAACGGAAGACCGACTAAGAAAACAGGAATAGACTACCAAAAGGTAGAACTCTTAGCAGGATTTGGATTGACGGAGGAGGAGATAAGTACTTTCCTTGGTATCACTCGCAAGACTTTATACAACTATAAGAAAAAAGACGATAGGTTTTTACACGCCATAAAAAAGGGTAAGGTCGAGGCAGATGTTAGGGTTATACAAAGCTTATTCCGAAAGGCCATTGGCGGTGATACAATGGCAAGTATTTATTGGCTCAATAACCGCAGACGTTTTCAATGGAGTCAAAGGCAACAGATTGACCTTAACCTTATAAAAGAAAATGTTAAAAACCTGACTGATGAAGAAATTAAGCAGGTATTAGAGACAAAGGATTATTCATTAATAAAGCTAAGTAATGAATGAACTGCTTGACCTTATATTATTAGACGAATTAAAGGCTCGCAAAAACAAGAGTGATAACAAAAACAAAACATTGTTATATCAAAGCAATCCCTTGCTCTACTATGAGGAAAGACTTGGTATAGACCCTAAGAAAATAGACTGGAGTTTAATACCCGAGTACTCAAATCACAGATGGGACGGTACTCCTAATCCTTTTAAGAAGATACTCGATTGTCTTGTTGCGAGTAAATGGGTGGGTGTTGAAAGCGCAACAGGGACAGGCAAGACTTTCAACGCCGCACTTATAGCCTTATGGTTTTTAGAGTGTTGGGAGAACTCAACAGTAGTAACAACCGCACCCAAAGAAGCACAGTTGACTTTACACTTATGGAAAGAAATTACATCCTTATATACAAGGTTTAATCGGGGTGAAATGCAGAAACTAAAGATAAGAATGATTCCTAATAGTGAGGAGTGGTTACTTGTAGGGTTTGTTGCGGGGATAAGGGCGGATGAAGAGAGCGCAACTAAGGCTCAAGGATTTCACGCTGCAAATATGCTTATAATACTTGAAGAAATGACTGGTATCAATCAAGCGGTTATTAACGCCTTCCAAACAACCTGTACATCCCCCCATAACTTAATACTCGGCATCGGTAATCCAGACCACAGACTCGATACATTACACAGGTTTTGTGAACAATCGGGTGTTGAACACGTCCGAATAAGTGCGTATGATCATCCCAATGTAGTACTTGATAACCCACTATACATAAACGGGGCGGTAAGTAGGCAAGGGGTTGAAAGGATAAAACAAAGGTTCGGGGTTGACAATCCAATGACATTAAGCAGGACAAGGGGGATTTCCCCTTCCGAAAGTTCAGATAGTCTGATAAAGTTAGAGTGGATAATAAAAGCTATTGAGCGTTATGAGGCAATGGATGTTGACACAATAAGCGGTAATCTTGGATTAGGTTGTGATGTAGCTAACAGTGAAGCAGGCGACAAGGCTTGTATTGCGAAAGGTAAAGGGACTGTTCTTATTGGTTTGGAGGATGAAGCCTGTCCCGACTCAAATCAACTCGGTCATCGTATTGCTCTTATGATTAATCAGGAAGGCATTAACCCTGTGAATGTAGGCGTTGACGGTATCGGGGTAGGGGCAGGAACGGTTAATACATTAAAAGAATACGGATTTACTCACGAGACTATCAACATACAAAGCGGAGGCAAGCCGGAACAAGGCGACGACGTTGAAAAGTTTATTAATTTACGCGCACAAATGTATTGGCGATTAAGAGAGGATTTGAGGCTTGGCGTTATATCTTTGCTAAGGGATGAAGAAATGATAGCTGAGTTAATAATGCCAAAGTACAAAGTCAATAACGGAAAGATAGCTATTGAAAGTAAGGATGAAATAAGAAAACGACTTGGTCGCTCGCCTAATAAAGCAGATGCGGTAGTATATTGGAATTGGGTACGGAGCAACGAAGATAGCATAGGGAATATACTGACGTATAGAAAACAAGACTCATCAAACATTCTAAGAGGTTACGACTAATGAATTGGATGAAAGATATAAACATAAACGAAGTTAAAGACATAGACTCTAATTCCAAACTGATAATAAAAGAACTTGGTATTGACACTCTTATTAAGTTAATCGAAATGTTTGGAAAGTCAAGCATATACTTTTCTGAAAAAATTATTTACTGTATGAAAAGACAATACGTTATTCAACATAGGGAGCAAATGACTGTTAAAGAAATGAGCAGAAAAATCGGAGTATCTGAGAAGTTTATATATAATATAATTAACGATATAAAGCAGGTTTAACGCATTATCCTTTAATGGGGCGCATATTTCATCGAATTTCCAAATATCGTGTAAATTTGCGCTGATTCCGTGCGAAATTTAGCGAAATAATGAGCTTGTTTAATTGCTATTTTGCGAAATCGATACTATTGGCAACTAAGGTCTTGACCTTTTTTAATAATTTGGATAACTCATTATCAGGTATGTTCATAAATTCCCTTTTGGGAATAACTATCTTATGCGCTTTTATGGTCGCTCCCTTTCCATAAGTTGTCCCTTTGGTAAACTTACCTTTGTTTTTTCCTCGCTTAATTCTGTTTTGAGTATAGAGATTACTCCGAGCAGGCATATTAATTGTACCGCCAAAGTTATGTATCGGCGCATAAACTTTATTCGTGCTGACTATTGCCGTGTTCCCGTTTGTTTGTGCCACTATCGATTTAAGAAGTTGACCGCTAACAGTTAGAATGTTGCCTGTATATCCTTTTTTATACCTACGTCTTTTATAAGCAGGTGAAAGAGGTTTCCACTTCGGACGACCCTCGACTTCAAAGTTACGTCTGACAATAGCAAGTAAGTCCTGAGAGATTATTTTGGCAATATCATTAGTATTAAGTTTCATTACTTTACTATGTCAGAAGGAGTTCCTGCTTCAAAAACAATTTTATTTTTCTGCTCCGGAAAAGGCGTTGAATGTCCTTTCTCTATAATATCCTCAAGTATGCTTTGTGGTATTCCGAGAGGGAACGCATCACAACCACCTCGCATATAACGATTGTGCTTGCAACCGAGACAAATGTATTTTTCATTGGGACTCATTTAATCCTCTTATTATTTTTATCAATTTGTTCCTGTTCTTCTTTTGTATATTTTCTCTTATAGTCTTTGCCTTCGCCTCTTTTGAAATACTTATCTATTATCGCTCCGCCAAGTCTTGCATACTTTGTTGGATTGGAACTAAGTTTATACTCAGTAAATATTTCAGCCCCGAACTCATTTAGATTTGTGTTTGCGTACGTTCCTAAAAATGATTCGCTCAATTCTTTAACCGACTTGCTCGCACAAATCTCTTTGCGATAATCTTGTTGAAGTGTCATCATTTCTTTCCAAAAGCCTACTCCCTTTTTCACTCTCTCATAGTCCCCTACATCATTAAGATATACGTGACTAATCATATGAAAGAACTCGTGTGTCGGAGTTGATATAATAACTTTGTCCGCATCAACGAGAGAGTGGTATCTTGCTTTTTGATAGACGTCCTTTGCAAAGTAAAATGGTTTATCCATTTTATCATACTCGTCAGGATTGAGTATGCTATGATCAGACACATTACAATTTTTATGACCAAAATTGATTTGTACCCCATCGCCGTAAGGTCGGCACCGTCCTAAATACTCTTTAGTGCTTGAGAATGCTATGCTTTCAAATACCATTGGTTTGTTATGATACCAATGGACTTCGTACATATACTCTTTTGACAATTCATTTATTTGAATAATGTATTGTTTTAATACCGGTATTGGCAATTTTTTATTAATGGTTATGTTCTTAACTTTTGAACCGTAATTATTTTTAAGGATGTCCTTTATTACTTGCTTTGCTTCGTCATATGTTTTTATAGCATTGATTTTTTCATTACTAATAACATCCTTTCCAACCTCGGTAACAACGCCAACACCTTTTTTGTAAGCATCACTTATGTCTTTACTGTAAAGGGATAAGTCAGGTTGATAATTTACTTTGGCAGGATTAAAATTCCACTCTTTGGGTACTTTGACATTCTTTGGTAAATCACGAGAAACCTTGTAACCGAACTCTTTTACTTCCTCTTTAGTCAAAGCTTCAACAGTACACCGACATCCCCAGCCATTAGGAGGATAATACTTACTCCAAAATTTATGGTCGTGAGGATAAACTTTATTATGAAGTTTAGCGTGGTCAGGTCTTGTATTGTTATCGAGTATAGCACGATACCGCCAATAAGGTCGCTCCTCTGCATTAGCTTTCATACCCTCATAGTTGCCAACCGCATAAGCTACATTCAAATTAGTTTCGTAAATAATTCTTAATCTGTTTGGAGTTCCGAGAGTAACCTTTTCAACTTCGCCTGTATTCGGATTCAGCATTTCTTTTTTACTGCCCCACCAACCAAGATTAGTTAAGTTACCTTGTAAACCCCTTCTGAAATCTTGATATGTTATACCCTCTTTTATTGATTTTTCAACGCTATCTCTTAGAGTTTGTAAAACATCCATATTCATTGCCTTTGCAACTGTGAATACTTTATGATGTTGTTCCTTCCAAACGTCTTGCCAAGAGTAACTTATTTCATAACCTTTCCGCTTAAAGTACTCAACAATTTTTTCAGGCTCTAAATTAAAGGCGAGGCTATAATCAATATCAGGCATTATTGCGACTTTCTATTGACGCTATAAACATTGCCTTAGCTAAAATGTCTTCGAGCTTTTCAGTATCCATTTCAGGGAACATTTCAGCGAGCTTACTATTCATTTCCTCAAAGGTAGAACATTTATCGACCAAATCAATAACAGGTTTAAGGATTTTCTGCATTTGAATATTTAACAATTTATCTGGGATTGCATTTAATATTCTATCAACAGGCATTTCGGATTTTTCTGCAAACGCAGGTGTAGGTGTAGGTGTAGGTGTAGGTGTAGGTGTTTCGACTATATCAAAGTCTTCCTCTTGTAAATTGTAATTACTCATATAATATTTTTTAGTAAACTTAACGCCCTGTTGAGTCAGCACTCCGTCACGCTCGGCAAGAGTTTTATCCACGTTGTCAGCCTCGAACTGTGTAAACTTAGGAGCAGGGACATTCACGCCAAAATTGTAATCGACTATGAGCCTGATAACTTTGTTAAAGAAAGAACTTATTATACTAACATCTGACAAATTTAATTTGCCTTCACCCGAGTATTGGGTATCGGATGCGGCGAAACTTCCGTGTTCTCCAACTTCAACAGTATTAACAACAGTTAAAACTGCTTTGCTTATTTCATAGTTACAGAAGTTAAGCAATCCCTTATACAAGTCAGCGCTTCCGGTTCTGCTACCTGCATCAAGCAATTCAACTGTTTCGTCATTATTGATAACAGTTACTCCGTCCTGTATCATATTCTCTAATGTTCTCGCAAACTCCCTTCTCGCTTGAGGCTTTGCGGTCTTAGGCACTTTGCCGACCGCTTGAGGCATCCCGTACTTCTCGGTCATTTTTAACCAAAATTTTAATCCGCCTTTTTTGAAAGTTGTCGGCCAGAAAACTTTTTTAGCAACTCGGTCTCCATAAGGATTAAGATAATCGTCATCACAAGTTGCAGTAACGAATATCATTTCGTCAGCGAGTATTCCTGTTAAGTCTCTTGTTCTTATTCTTAGCTTGTTGCTAACATCAAAAAAGAAATACTCTTGCGGTCTGTCTTCAATGATTGGAATTAGGTAATTATCTTTATTAACCCAATTAAGAACGAAAGGCTGATAACCATAGTAAATACAATCGAGAATTTTCTTACCTATCTTTTCAAGTTTTATCATATTGTCAAAGTAATCTTGGATAAAATCCCTCACATTATCAGGCGACTTGTTTGCTTTTATCTCCCATTCCATAGACATAACACCGCTTTTCCTTTTACTTAGGACTGCGGATAAATGAGAGTCAATAAGTAAGGAGCGATACGTGGATATGTCTGTCCCTTGGCTAAGTAATATGGGGTCAGGGTCGGGTAGTTCCGTTATCCAACCGAAGTATGATAATTGCGCTTCTCTGTTTGCGAGGTTTGCCTGCTCTTGTATCATTGGGAAATTAGACTTGCTTTGTAACTTTGACATTCTTTAATCCTTTTAATTGGTTACGTGAAATTAATTATCTATTTATGAATGTTTTATATGTATTGTTCAATGAACCCTTTATTTTTATATACAATAATAATAAATATTTTTCCAGTAGTGAATTTAGAATTGGTTGTGTAAACAAATTAAATTAAAATAAAAGGCGCAAAATGAATAATTGGTTTGAAATATTTAAGGTCGGAAAACATACTGATTCCTCGGGAACAGTAAAAGAATGGACTGAGAAAGATTTAGATAAAATTGTTGCTCAGTACAATGGACAAAAAGAACACGAAGCCCCAATTGTTGTTGGACATCCAGCAGATAATAGTCCTGCTTATGGTTGGATTGAAAAGTTAAAAAGAGTTGGCGATACTTTGCTTGCTTTACCAAAGCAGGTTGTTGCCGAGTTTGCAGAAGCAGTTAAAAAAGGTATGTACAAAAAAAGAAGTATAAGCCTTTATCCCGACGGAACTTTAAGACACGTTGGTTTTTTAGGTGCTGTTCCTCCTGCGGTCAAAGGATTAGAAGATATTAAATTCGCTACCAATAAATATAAACAATTGGTATATGAATTTGAGGAAGTTGTAACAGAGGAAGAAAAAGAGCCTGAAAAAAAAGAACCGACTGACGAAGTAAAAATTTTGAATGAAAAAATTGCAAAGCTCGAAGAAAAAATTGCTCAGTTAAGCGGACTCGTTGAAAGTAATGCAGACCTGAAAACGAAGTTTGAGGAAATGCAAAAAGAAAAAGAAGATGCCGTTGAGCTTGCAGACGTTAAAGCAAAAAAGGTTGAGTTTGAGTCATTCCTAACCGAGAAACTCAATGCAGGTAATTTAGTTCCGGCACAAATCGACAAGATAAAAGAATTGTTATCGACACTCGAAGGCATACAGGACTTCTCAGAAACCAATCCTCGCAAACTTCTAAAAGTTGTTGTAGCTAATTATAAAGAGCTTATTGAGACCTTTCCGAAACTTGTTCCAAAAATACCCGATGAGGCTAACAAAGAGAAACACGCTCCACCTGATAAAACAGAATTTGAAGAATTTACTGACCGTATTGCTTCATACGTTAACACAAAAAAGAAATTTTAACAAACATTATCCAAGGAGATAAAAAATGAATAACTTAGGAGTAACATCCAATACGCTTAACGCAATCAATTTAATTGCAGGCGACTTTCCACGTTTAGAAAAATCAATTATAGTTAAAGCTGGTCAGAACGTCCTTGCGAAAGGAACAGTACTTGGCAAATTTACCACAGGCAAGTACGGAGCTTATGATGACACCGACCAGAACGGACTTGCAGTTGCAAGATGTATATTAGCAGAAACAGTCGACGCAACCAATCAAGATGTGTTTACTACTGCTTACTTTACAGGAGAATTTAATAAAACAAATTTAATCGGTTTGGATGCTAACGCAGAACTTGACTTTGAGTTCACTCCGATTTCATTAGTAACCGCATTATAGGAGGAAAATATGCCTACATTAGATATGTTCCATTGGATGTCGTTAACCGATATAGTTAATAAAATCGACCCGCCAAAAACTTTTATTCTCGATAAACTTTTTGCTCCGAAAACAAAACAACATTACAGTAAAACAATTCAGGTCGATATTAAGATTGGAAGTAAGAAACTTGCTCCATTTGTTAAGAGAACTTCCGGCGCTCACGTTGTGGGTTTAAGTAGTCGAGAAAGTCAAATGATTGAAGCTCCTTCGATTCGTTTGAAGAAAGGATTAACCGCTGATGAGTTGTTTGGTATCCGTCCCGAAGGCGAAACAATTTACGTCGGTTCCGGTCAGACTGTAAAATCAGCAACCGAAAAACGCATTGCAGAAGAGTTACAGGAACTCAAAGATATGATAACAAGGCGTATGGAGTGGATGGCTTGTAACGCATTGAGCGGAGGTTATCAGGTTCAGCAGGACGACATTGAATTTTCAATTGATTTCAATATGCCTCAGGCAAACAAGCCTGCACTACAAGGCGGGGCATTGTGGAGCGCTCCGGCAACCGCTGACCCTCTCGCTGACATTCGCGCTTGGAAACTCGTTGTTCAAAATGCACGAGGAGTTGTCCCCACTATGGCAATTGCTCGCACAGAAGTCATAACTGACTTACTGAAAATTAGCTCATTCAAAACCGCTCTTGATAACAGGAATATTAATTACGGTCAAATTAACCTCAACAATGGATTAAGCGACATCGGAGTTACCTTAATTGGTATAGTTGAAGGAGTTGAAATTTATGAATATAACGAAACTTATACTTCACCGCTCGGAATAGTAACGCCTATGATACCAGCCGACAGGTTTATTATGGTATCGCCAAAGGCTGACAATCGATTACACTTCGGAGTTATTGACGACTTTGATGTACCGCAGTATATCGGAGTTCCGTTCTTCTCGAAGTCTTGGGAGGAAAAAGACCCAAGTGTTCGTTGGTTGCTTTGTGCAAGTTCACCGCTTCCAGTTCCTCACGAGCCGGAAACAATAATTTACGCAAAGGTGCGGTAATGAAAGTTTTGATAACAGGCTCTGTTTGGAATGGTAAAAGGTTTTTAGTTGGCGTTGAAGATTTGGACGAGCTAAGTGCAAACTCCTTAATTTCAAGCAAGCACGCTAAACCTTACATTGAGGAGGTGGGCGAGCCTGTTGTTAAAGAGACTTCACCGCAAGACGTTCTTCCGGAAGAAAAAGAAATTGTTCCCGAACAACCAAAGAGAAAAAAGAAATAAATGTACTGCTCGATAACAGATTTATTAAAAGACTTACCACGCTTAGAACTTATCAACTTAGCGAACGATGAGAATAGAGCGGAGTCTGTAATCAATCTTGCTTCGACCTCAGACGTTTTAGTTATTCGTGTTAATTCAATTATTGCCGATAGTGATGAACAAATTAATGTTTACTTGAGGGGCAAATATACTTTGCCTCTCACTAACATTCCTGCAAGAGTGGTCAAATATTCAAAGATAATAACAATTTATAATCTATACTTGCGACGGTTTCCAGTCGATACGCCTTACAAAGCGGAGTATGATAAGATAATTACTGAATTGATGAATGTTCAAAAAGGTATGGTCTTCTTAGACTTCCCTGAGACAGACTCAAATGCAGATGTTGAAAGTAATAATTATGTAAGTAGCAAAACTTCGGCAGACAGAATATTTAACGACACCTTACTTAATACCTATATATGACACTCAAACAAATTAAACAATCGATTATCGATAAGTTGCAGACCGCATTTCCGAAAATTAAAATTGATGTTCGGGATGTTAGTAATTTGTTTACCGCTCCGACAGGGCGGATAGTGGTTATGTATGTTGGCGGTTCATTGTCTCTCAATCCTGATAACTCTTTGTCTTACGACTGTATGGACAGCTTTGAAATAAGTGTGTTGACTCGAGACCCTTTGGCAACTGAGGACGTTATAGACTCGATTGAAACTATACGCGAAACCTTGCACGGATTAAAGGTTAATAATAATGATTACGAGCGGTTGTTTTTTCAAGATACAAGGTTCGAAGAGTTTGTGGCTGAAACAAATATTTACGCTTACAAAATGACATTTCAAGTTAAGAGAGACAAAAATGTTATAGGGGCAAATATATGATATTATCCTTATTAGCCTTAGCGTTTGCCTCTCTCTTTAACTCGCTTATGGAT
>ERZ795056.2140-NODE-2140-length-22320-cov-62.214552_pt1 | contig 22320 bp, 14 predicted proteins | sample MGYA00375140_ERZ795056 | MGnify/ENA primary metagenome ERZ795056 (study PRJEB30185, sample SAMN05720227) | activated sludge metagenome | isolation source: Anaerobic digester | place: USA | collected 2015-03-09 ... | reverse complement strand
TTACAATCAAATCGGCAGAGATAATTGTATCCTTTAAAACACTTGAAGCATAAGCACCTGCCAAGGCAACAGCTGCCGGTTCCGTACAACCTAAAGCAAGAGATACTTCTTGCTTTAGAAGTTCCAGGATATTCCCTCTATCTTTCATTACCTGTCCTAATATTCATTTTTGCTTTTTTTCAATTCTTTCAATTGGCTTTATTCCGTCAAGTAAAAAAGGAAGAAGCACTTACTGTAATTTATTTAGAAAACAGGTTTCTGAATTAAAGTATTCTATAAATTTGCTATAAAGTATGATATACTAAGTTCCCTCATTAATTTTGGTTTCCAGTTAGTGTCTCAAAGGTTGGTGTAAAATTGTTGAACGGAATGAAAAAAAGGTTGAGCCAGATCCCCCTATATGTTTTGATGGTTTAATTAAAATTAAAGAAAAAGGAGCAAATCATGACTCAACAGAATATTATCAAAGATGAGAAGGAGGAATTTTTCAAGTTATTTTGCACAATGCTTCCTTGAGAGTTAGTGAAAGTGCTGGAAATTGGCATCCAAAGTATCATTTAAACTGAGATTAGCTCAATCTTTGGAGCGGAGCATTATCAGTGTGTGGAAGGTAGAACGAATTACCACAATGCACAGAGCAAGGTGTCCAAGAGGGACCTTCTGTGGTTATTGCTATTCCTAAAAGACCTGGTAGGATCCAGGACGAAAGAATATTTTCTATTGGTGTGGAAAGAGCTTACTAGGATAGCCCAATCCAAAGGAAAGGACAAACTTCTGGATTGGCATGATAGCACTTACCATAAGATATAGGTATATCTTGATTTCCCTGTAGTACATTAGAGTAGAATCAAATGCACAAACTCACTGGAGCGTATAAATGAAGAGTTCAGGCGAAGAGACTAATGCAACAGGATCTTCACAGATGAAAAGAGTTGTCTGCGGTTATTTTTTGCTTTCCTGCAAGCTATTCAGAGGACTGGATAAGCTGGAAACTTTATCTTTAAGAACCAATGGAATGAATCAGACAAAACCAGAAAAGGGCTATACCATTTGAGGCAACTCAGCAAGGTAGCTTAATTTTGAAAAAGAACTTGACATTGATTTATCAGATGAAAAGAATGCAATCAGTCGCTTTACCTTACATAGATTGTGAGTAACAAGGGATAACAGATGTCCTCAAAGAACCTGAGAAACAACGAGTTGGAATTTACACCAACATTTGGGACTAAACATAAAGGAGGTAATTATCAATTTCATTAAGGGGATGTCCATACATTGCTCTGATGTTATAATAATTGGAGTAAGTTTAACCAGAGCTAGATCAAATATTATTATCATCAATTTAGGCAACCAAAAATATAACGCTATTTTCAAAAAAATTATCTGAGGTTCGTATGAATAAATCAAATAATCAAAAAACAAATCCACCTATTAAGAATTCCGAATATGAGAAATTGCATGCTAAGTTTATGAATTATATGGAAAATAAACAATTTAAGGAAATATTAGATTGGATGAAAGAAGCTCTTAAAGAAAATGAGTATGATTTTTATTACAGATGGAGAGCTTTGGCTATTTCCAAAAATGAAAAATCTCTTCTTGAGGATTATTATCAAGCTTTAGAAGATGCTAATAGAGCATTAGAACTAAATTATTGTGAAAATAATCTAATTTTAAAATGGCAAATACTTAGTGTATTGGATGGTGCACATGCAGATTTTGGCATAAGATTGTATTGTTATTATTGCTTGGACAATAATAGTGAAGAAATTTGCATTGAAGAACCCCTTGATAATAATACTATAGTAAAACATAAATTATCAGAGGAGCCAAAACCCTTAATTCCAGAAGATAAAAAAAAATATATCACCGAAGAAAAATTTAAAACCCTTTATGAGTTAATACAGCTCACTGATAAATTAGTATATTATAAAGAAATGGTAAAATCAATTATATATAAAGCTGAAGCGAATCTCAATAATTTGCTATTAGAAAAGTTACAACAAGTATATCAAGATATTTCACACCATATAGATTACGAAAATAATGCGGAATGGTATAATCTAAAAAGAGAAATTGAAGTAAAATTAGAAAAATGGGATGAAGCTCTCTTAAGCACGGAAAAAGCATATCAAGATGATAATAATCTTGAATCTTATCTTCGACATAAGTATGAGATTTATCTCCAAATTAAGGATTATCACAAAGCAATTGATGTTCTTGAGCAAATGATTAAAAACTTCCCTCCACCTGTTGTTAATCCTAGCGACATTTTTGAAACTAACATACCCGATTCCTCTTATGCTCATAAGCTGGAACTTTTGTTTATTACCGAACAATATGATAAATATACTAAAGAAGTGTTCAATCTTTATAAACAAGGACTACGAATATGTTTATCCTATTATTTACAGAAACTTATCCAGATAAAGCAATATAATGCTATACTAAACAACCTTGATGAGGTATTGTTAGCTAATCAGGTTATTGGTTGGTTTGCCCTTTGCACATATATTGAAATAAATAATAATGCAAAAGCAAGTAAAATTATAGATAATATCAATTTTGACACTTTACTTGAAGAGATTGCAAATTTATATTCCTTTTCATTATTAAAAAGGTTTAGCTATGTACAAATTTACGATGATTCCTATATCAATCTCTTATTTTCCAGTTTGAACTGGCAAAAGATGAGTGACTTATTATACATCAGGTTTTTAGCTAAACTATTTGAAAAAGGAATTTGTGATTGGAGTCCACAACATAACATTATAACTAAATATCTTGAAATTAAATCACCTAATTATAAATTTAAGGAAGTGGCGGAGGAATTGGATACTTTTTCTAATAATCCGGATGATCTAAAAGTAAAATTGGAGTTATTGCGTTACACTTACCAAGAAATTGATAAAGACAATAAAGTACAAAGCTATTTACCTTTTATTCGTGGTTTAGATAATCAACTTTGTAACCTCATCTTTAAGGAAAATGAGAAAAAAATAATGCAGGCAAAACTGGATGAGCGTAATCGTATTTTGTCTAATTTATCTCATAGCATTAAAAATTTACTTAAGGCAGTTATTGATCCGCTTATCAACTTAAGGGAAGATGTTCCAGAAAAAGGAGTTGTTATAGACAACGCTATAAAAGGCGCAAACCTGATTAGGGAAATTGTAAATGCAATCAATTATTCTTATACTACTTCTTTAGAAGATTTACGGTGGGATATATCTCATCCTGACAAAGAAAGAATGTCTCTTCAGGATATGATCTATGACAGTTTGAAGTATTCAATCAGTAATATGTTTGACTTCCGTTATTTTTCTCCGTTTGCCCTTAATTATTTTGCTTCTACCTTATCCAATGAGGAATTTAAAAATATTCAGAATAATTGGAAAACCGTTTCTGAAAATAATTCCAAAGAAGCATTAGTGAAATTTGCGGAAAATTATCTATTTTTAATTGATATATTTATAGATGAATCGGGAGCTTATTTAATAGGTAACAGCAAAAGTTCGGCTATCAAAATGATGATACTTTTTCAAGAAATTATATTTAACGCTGTAAAATATGTTTCCTATATACCTCGGGAAAATAGAATAATTAGTATTACCCTAAAAAGCGATATTGATAAGCTTATATTTTCTGTAAAAAATAGATTTAATCCCAATATTACAGTAAAAACAACCGGAATTGGAAATTTACTGATAGACAATTTTGCCAGAGCTCTTAATTGTATTTCTGAAGTTAAAACAGATAAACAATACTATACCGTTAGTTTGGAATTTATGAATTTATGGAGGAACAATGGCTAAAGTTTTATACATTGAAGATGAAATAGCTAAAAACATCTCTACAATTATAAAGTTCTTTCGTCCTATTCTAAATGACAAGAGAATTACGAACAAATTGAAAGACCTTGAGAATAGCGATTTATTAAACCCTCAAGATATAATTGATGCATGTCGCTATAACAGTTCCTTAGATATTGCTTATAATTTCCCGGATGCTTTAGAAAAAATTATTAAAAATCATCAAAATTATGATCTTTTTATCATAGATCGTAATCTTAGCCTCTTTCCTTATGACAAAGACCTTGAACGGATTTTTAATCTATTGGAAAAATATGATTATAAGTCAATAGATGAAATTAAAGAATATTATGAACGGGAAGGCGATTTATTGTTATGTCTTTTATTAAAATTAAACTCTGATTATCAGAAAATAATCTATTTTCTTACTGCTAATACCAATGATGGATTAAGAGTGCTTGATGATATGAAATCCTTGATTCGTTCTGGTAATTTTAATGAAGAGCATATAATAGAAAAGGGTTCTGAAAATGAGGAAAAAATCGGTATAATTTTATCAGATTTGAAGTCCTTTAAAATCCAGAATCAATACCCAAAACAATGTGAAATTCTTAGAAAGCATCTTGATGAAGATATAGTTAAACAATATATTAATATGATAAAAGATAAAGAAGCGAATAAAGATAAATGGAAAGATTACCTATCTAAATTAAGGAATATTCTTGAAAATATACTGCTCGATATAGCATATAATTTAAAGGAACCAAATGCAGAATATTGGAATAAAAAATATAAAAATGAGCTAATAATAAATAAATTTATCAGTAATGACGGATTATCCAATTATAATAAAAGAAACAACATCGGATATAATTCCATAATTAAAAATGCGTGCTATTCAATATACGGGATTTCAAGTGAATTTGGTATTCACAATATTAGTAAAGAGGTGGACATAGAAAATATCAATACCTATAATTTAACTAACAACACAGTTAATTCCTTACTATATCAGTTTAATGATGTTGTTTTATGGTATGATAAAGTATTGGATATAATACAAAAGCAATAGATGCTCAGTTTTACCTAATATTACTTTTTGAATGCAAGTTACTTGTAATTCCTACGAAAGCAGGAATCCATATATTATTAGTCAAGTATTTATGTCTTTTCAATAAATATCGTATAAATAATGCATTATGGATTGGCAAATTCGGATTTGCCCAAGAAACTAAAAATCTATAAATAATTAATACTTCCACTATCTGCCAAATCTTAATTTGAGAACCAAATTTCGGTGTTATCTATAATATATTTCTTCTGTATAAGTTGGATATAATATTGTAGCCATAAGCTCTCTCAGAATAACTTTTCTCGCATATTTTGCTAATTACTGCCACAAGGTCTTTCGCATTTAATAAGTGAAACATACTTAGTAAACTGAATATTGATTGGTATATATAATAATGAGAAAAAAAATCACAGCTAGTAGAATAATTATTACAATAGAGCAATTTATCATTTTGCTTCCCAATTTCTTCTCACATTTTTGTATTCTATCCATCATATTCTTTTCCAGTTCACTATTTGCTTTATTCTGATTCTTTGTAATAATATTTAAGTTTCTATTTAAAAACTGAGTACTTACATCCATTTTTTGGGATAATGCTCTTATTACTTCATCATTAATCTTACCAGATACTTCTTCCATGTAGTTATGCAAGTTTTCCATATCCGCTTTTTCTTGAATCGTTAAATCATGGATTGCAGAATTATGTTGAGCAGCATATTCAGCTTGTGTTTTTCTAAATGATTCCATTATCCCCACGATTTGTTCCTGCTTTTCTGTTAACTGTTGATACTGGGTAGATAGATCGGCAATAGTTTCATTAAGGTTAGCATCGGTTTTATTATACAATTCTGCCAATACCCCATATTTCTTTTCCAGTTCAGATATCTCTTCTGTAGTTTTAGATGCCTGGTTTTTCATCCTTTCTAAATTATCAATAATAGCTTTGATATCCTCAAACTTGGCTCTCAGTGAAACCAAATTATCTTTGTATTCAGCAATAATAGAATTCAATTCGTTCATAATATTTTCATATTGTTCCATTTTTTCCTCCCTAACTGGTTAAATATTTATTAAAATCTTGAAGCATTGCTTTTACATATAAAACTGATAGTTTTTTAAAGACCTTTTCATAATCAGTATCGGATAAATCCTGTTTTAAACCTGTCAAATAAGGTAAATATACTTCATTGTGTAATAACATCTTATCCAGGTTTTCATAATCAAGCAACATTTTATACCACCCTTTCTCTAAATTTTCCACGCCGGACTCCAGTTCTTTTTCATTGCCCTCAGCAGAACATAGTTGAGCATAAGACCTTAATATACATAAAACATAGTTATCAGGACTTTCTTCCAATAATCTGGCACAAGCACCTTGCAAATGATTGAGATTCTCAATTCTGGAGCCCCTGGATAAATTATCCACTTCTTGCAGAAATTCGGCTATTATACCTATATCCTCAATCTTTCCGCTATCCGTTCTTGAACTGAGTTCTTCCATAAACTTGGAATTGAAATAAAGGTCAAAATGCTTTCTAATTATCTCAGAACTTCTTCCTTGAAAGTTTTCTGCTATGTTATACATCTCATTCAAAGATTGTTTCCTTTTTTTATAGACCGTATCATCAAAATATGCAGAAAGGTCATTAAAGATAACTAAATATCCTGCCATCAGGCTTTTGTCTTTCAGCTGTTCACTTATCTGCCCAATCCTTTGTTTTAATTCTTTTTCAGATAAGTATTTTCTAAGGTAATCTTTATAATGCTCAAGAATTTCTTTTAGCTGTGGAGTTCTAAAATCAAACTCAAATATATTATCTGTGTAATTTCGGCTATATGTTACTATAATGCCTAATAGTTGCATCCTATAGAGTACATATTCACATTTAGAAATTAATATCTTATATTCTTCATACGGTTTTTCATTATTCTTATATCTACCATTAGTTAGATATGCTTGTATTTTGGAGTTACCTCTTAGTTCTTTTATTAATAATTGATGAGGAAGCTTTAAATGATATATTATATTGCTGTTTGATTCAATTATGTCCTTTAAGCTATATTGTCTTTTATTCTGCATTAATTCAAGAAAATTGGTTCTTTTTATTATTTCATCTATTTGATTATAAGTATATTCATCCATTGGTTTTTTTTCTACTTGAATTAACTTATGCGATGATAAATTATAAAAACACGATCCTTCCATATTTGAATCAATTCTCTTATTAAAATATATTCCTTGCTCGAATTTATAAGTACCTTTATTATATTTGATTTTTGGCAAAAGGTAACTTATTTCTAATTCATTATAATCTGTCCTTAAATCCAATATTGAATTAAATATTTCTTCTGCTATCTCTTTGTTTAAGTAATCATCAGTTAATAACTTCTTTTTAAATTTATAATCTCCCTCAGTATAGATTAAATAACTGTTGGATTTATCTTTATCTCTTCCAATTCTTCCGGATTCCTGAACAAATGTTTCTACCGATTTAGGTAAATCAATATGGAAACAATAGCGTATATTAGGTTTATTGAAACCCATTCCAAAGGCCTGAGTAGCCACCATAATTCCGATCTTATTTTGTTTAAAGTCAGATTGGTATTTTGTCATCTGATTCACTTCTTCCTCTGTAACACCGTCAGTTCCACAAAAATAGCCAACTCCGATATTGCTATATTTATCTTTAAGCTGATAATAATATCCATCTTGGTTATTTCCCTTAACTCCATTTTTCCCCGCTTTGTAGGAACAGAATATCAAGGCGGCATTATCTTTGGACAAGGGTTTGGATTGAGATTCTGAGGTTAGAGATTCAAGTAAGCTATGCAATTTATCCTTTCTTTTGTTTCCATCGTCTTGTTCTTTAAAGATAAAATAATCAATTTCTTCTCTGATAATTTCATCGGCAATAATTTCTGGCTTATTATCTTCACTGGAAGTCATTTCTTTTTGCACATCATGCTGAACATCCAAAGAGGCAGTAGCTGTTAAAGCAATTATTGGTAAAGTTATATTATTTTTAGGTTTCAGATATTCACGGGCATTTTTTGCCAGAGATAAATAACTGGGTCTAAAATCGTGACCCCATTCTGAAACACAATGAGCTTCATCAATCACAAAGTAAGAATGGTATCTATCATAAATATCCATACAAGCAAGTTGCAGTTTTACATCTTTCATTTGCATTCTTTCTGGAGATATCAATAAAAATAAGGATTTACCTCCTGTAAATTCATACAATCTTCTTTCTTTTTCCGTTGCATCCAAATCTGAATTAATGTAAATAGCATCTATGTATAATTGTTCCAGTTCATCAGCCTGGTCTTTCATCAAAGATCTTATGGGCTCAATAACCACACAATATCCTGGTTGCATCAAAACGCTGAATTGATAAAGTAAAGATTTACCTGCACCAGTTGTTTGAACCGCCATAATAGATTTTAGAGATAGAGTATTTTGTAGAATTTCTAATTGTTTGGGCCAAAAATCCTCTTTTCTAAAGATTGTTTGTAAAAAATACTGCAAGGAGTGAAACACATCCTGTTTTATCTTGTGCTCATCTTCAAAGAACTCACCGTAGTTTATTAGTCCGCTACTCTGGAATTTTTCAAGGTCATAATAATCCGTAGTAAGGGTTTTAATATTTATGAATTTCCTATGATTTTTGTTTTTTATCATTTCTGGCAGTTCATCCCAATAAACAATAACCTCATCAGATAAATCCTGTTCATTTATTGTAGTTATGTCTTTAATAGCAAATCCAAATTTATTATTACAATCAACTAATGTTGCATTGGAAAAGTCGCAATATACTGTATAATCTATTTGGGGTAGCTCTAAATCCGGAATAAGAGACATAAAGTTATGAAAAATGTTCTGCAGGTTTAGCATAGAAAAATGGGCATAAAATTTATCCGTTTCTAATAAAGTGAATTTAACAATATCTGGATGGAAATTGGCTTTTATGTGTTGAAGGATAGCATATTGGGTTTGAGCCATATAAATTGGTGCATCAATAAATACTGCCTGTAATAAAGGATCAAAGAATATATCTGGTTTTATAAAGCTATCCTGAATACTTTCGTATTTAGATTCTCTTCGGATTAGATCACTGAATTGGTTCACTAACAGATTTTCAATATCTATAGGAAGATAAGTTGGAATTCCTCTTACTATTTGGTTTAAAATCACATTAAGAACAGATAGTTGTATTTCATCAGGTTGAGAAGTTCCGGAAACAATTTCATATTGAAAGTAGGATTTATCTTTTATTTGTTGCATTAATTCCATATCTTTTTTTACAGGATCACTAAAATAAGCTGCCTGAGCTTTATGAAAAACTTCCTCTACCCATTCTTCCTTTTCCGGAATGATATACACAGGTTTAATTGTCTGATGTTTTGTCTTTATCAGGTAAATATATTCTATCCGTTTAGTATTTCTATTTTGAATACTTATAGAACATAATCCCTTGTTCTCTTCAGAACAATCATTACAATTGGTTTGGTGGGTGCAAATTCTTACAGATATTTTTTCTTTACTTTTATCAGGAAAAGTATCTATAAAGTTCTTTAACCTATCTTCTTTCAAGGGGCTTATGGCAATGATTACATAATCCTGATTGTTTTGGGATTCAATAATCAATTGGGACAAATTGTTTAGATCTATTGCATCAATATCCAATATATTGGAAAAAATATGAATTCGTAATGTATCAGCATCTCTTCTTATTTCCTCTGTGGATAGCTCTTTAAATTCCTTTATAATTGGAGTAAGTTTAATGCTCTTGTCTTTATATCCGATGAATTTTTTGGCTCTTTGTATGGCAATATCGGAAGGATCAATCAACATAATTTCCGAAACTGTAATTTTTAAATGTCTTTTCTTTATTTCATCTAAAAAAAGCCAACTCCCTAAACCCTGTCCACAAGCCCAATCATAGATAATAATATTATTCAAATCATAGTTATATAGACCTTTGTAATCAAATAGTTTAGCTAAGCTATCACACATTTTGTCCTTATGCTTAACGTAATATCCAACAATGTATTGATTACATTCTTCCGGTGTTTCAAGGATTTTTTTACCTCTGTCGGTTTTTACTCCTTTAACTTGATATTGTTTTGCTTTTTCTACAATATCTTTAAAAGTAACAGTTTCTATCTTATCCAGAGCAAGAAATAAGGGATCATTATTTATGTCATACGATAGTGTCACTTTGTTTCCTTTGTGCTTTGTTCCAGTTTTTCCAAGCCATTTCAGGATTGGAATTGGCATAACAATATACACAGCCATTAGGGCAGGTATTATATTGACCGATATCTTTACTTTTTATGCAACCGCAGAATTTGCGTTGTCCTTTATCTTTCAATTTTTCATAGCTGTAGGAAGATTTTTCGTTTTGGTCAGATAAAAAATCTGTCTGGTCAGTGGGTCTATAGCCCAGGAAATTCATTAATTCAGTATCAGCAGAAAAGAGTTCAATAATCAAGCGGTCATCAATACAGCGATTATGTTCAATTCCATATTGTTGCAGGTCAATTTTTTCGGCACAGGTAGCTATTTTTAAGTTCCATTTTTGGTTTAGTCGCATCAGTTCCCGGGCAAAATAATGCATTGTGTTAGTATCAATTTCCTGAATATTATCGGGTAAAGCATTGAGGTTGCGTTTCACTTTTTGGTAAATTTCTATATCTATGAAGCTGATAACTAATCTATTCGTATAAGGGAAAAGCTGGTCACCAATATTTTCTATGCGTTTTAAGAGTTCATCGGGATGCAATTTAGCACTGATAATAAAAGGATCAAAACGCCAGATAACTTTTTGTTTGCCAATAAGTTCAGAAAGTTCAATAAAGGTATTTAGGCGTTGCTGCAAAGAAGGCAGATTTTTCTCCCAATTTTCCTGTTCATAGTCATTCAGGGTGAATTGAAAATAGTAATTATAGCCCTTCTCATCAAAGAAAGAGAGTTTTTTTAGCATTGGGGAAGGATTTTTGCTCCAAAACACAAAAAGTCGGGTTTTAGCAAAGGAGACATCTTGGAACTGACCATTAAAAGGATTTTTCCATCTTAAATAACCCGCTTTAACACGCGAAATTAACCAGTCGGAATAAAAAGCGGGGATATCCGTAGCCCGGGAAGCAGAAATAATTACCGGCTCCATATTGTTTTCTTTTTTGCCTCCAAATTATTATCTCACTTTGGATATTGATTCCATTTTAGAAATAATTGTATTTCAGACAAGGAAATTATTTATTGAGGGGTCTAACTATCATTTCATTAACGGAATAAAGCGTGAGAGATAGTTAACGAGGACAGCAACTTTCCAGTTTTTTTAGTTTCCGAGGAAGTCAACCTTCAGGTGACTAATATGTTTTGTAAACAGGAAAGTTAAAAAGAGAGAAAAGAGAAAAAAGAGGGGCTTATATTTTTACGAGGGGTTTACACCACCATCGCTATCATTGTATCGCCCTGCGGGCTTTTTTTATAATTACAACCTATTATTGATACCTGTGTTATCTATGAGAGATTTTTTATTTCATTATGAGTTCTAAAGAAGGCAATATCAGGTCTTGGAGAAGAAGATGCAGATTGGTTCCATTTTTTCTTTCTCCTAAAGAAATCTCTTTCATAGAACCATTTTTAACTGCATTTTGAATTTGATCTATGTTAAAGTTACAATTCTTGAAGGGCTTTCTGTAATCAGGAAAATGTTTTTTTAGCTCAGTTAGGCATTGTTGCTTGGTTAATTCCTTTTTGGGACATTCAAAATGTAATATTAACCAATATTCAAAATTCGGAGAGGTTATGCCCACTTCCTGCTTTGCCGAATAATTATTTGTTTTTCTCCATTTTTTCAATGACTCTACATTGTGATCGCTTAAGACATCGCAATCCAAAACAATCCAACAATGAGTTAGTTCATTGCAATTATGATCTTTCAAGTATTTATTGGCTGTCTTAATTAAATAATCGGTATCCGGATGCTTTCCCTTTTTACATACGACATATATATTACTATCTATTTGCTTTCTTATCATTTCAAAATAATTAACTTCAGTTTCGCCCTCTGTAACAATAACATATAACTTACTTGGACTTATAAACTTTTCTTTACGCTTTAGTTTGCTTATTCCATTTCCTGCCATAATGTTAACCTCAATCAATATCCGAATATAGTTCACTAATTAATATTCTCGGAATTCCTTTCAGATTACCCTGTAAATAATACTTGCGAAGATCTTTATCGGACCGGATATCTTTGTAATCACTAAAGGAATATAGAGAAGAAACCCCTTCAGAAGACCTGTCTGTAACCCAAAATTCATCTCTTCTGAAAGTATTTTGATCCATTAACATCACATCATGAGTTGTAAAAATCAGCTGACTTCTACTGTTTTCGTTGCAGGAATTAAGATAGTATTTTAATAAGGACTTACTTAGTTTTGTATGTAAACTTCTATCCAATTCGTCAATTATATACACCTTGCCGGTTTGATTTTTTAATTCAATAAAAGCGGGAAGCAAATCCAATAAACAATTAGTCCCATCCGACTCATCCGCAAAAGAAAAATCAACCGGTTCACCATCTACATCTTTATGTACAGAAAAAATTTCGTTTGCCTCAATATGATCTCTGGAAATACGATAAACAGTTCTATCTTTACTACCATAGTCAGGCATAAAATATTCTTCATCATTTTTTATTCTATCTCGAAAAATAGTATTCAGCATTTTTTGTTCAATTTTCGAAACATCTCTTTTTTGTAGCGTAAGGTCAGATATTCCGGTATCTAATGCATTTAAAAGTTTTGAATATAGATCTTTGTTTTTCTCACTTGCTAAACTTAATATAGGAATAAATTGGGACTCAGGTTCTATTATAACTATTGAATTTTTGAACCAGTTGTATATAGGTCTAAAACAATCACTATTCTGATAAATCGTTCCTGTTAAAAACAGTTGATTTTTACGAATTGTATGTTTCCCAATAAATTTCAATGCTTCTCTATATTCTTTAGCTACATTATTAATTTGAACTTTATATTTTTTACCCTCACCTGAGCGTTCAAATATGTTCTTAACCGAATTTTTTAGGATTGAATCCAATTTCTCGTAAATAACTTTCTCTCGGGAAAGAGTAAAACTATATTCATAGATAAGTTCATCTACCAGAATGGTAAAACTAAAGGAGCTATTCATATTTTTATGCTCTTTATCAAGTAAAAAAGGTTTTAAAGGTATTTTTTGATCCGGTGCCGTGCCTCCGACAATAAAATTTTGGGCAAAAGCAAGAGCAGATACCAGAGCAGATTTACCTGAAGCATTTGCTCCATAAATTGCAGCAATAGGTAATATTTTAAGTTTATACTTACTTACCCTGGGTAATCTATCCGTAAAGTGTTTTTCTCTACCGGCAACAAGAGAAAAAGTTACTTCGTCTCTGAAACACTTCCAGTTGGAAAAGGAAAAGGATATAAGCATTTTGGCTCCTTTAAGAGATTTTCTCTCTAATAACTAATAATAAATTCTCTATATTAAATCATCATCATATTGTCAAGAGAAATTTTCTCTTATATTTGATATCTCATCCTTTAAGGATTCCTTTTTAATGAGTTATTTCACTTCTTAAATAAAAGCCACTTGCCATTCCTTAGAAAGAAAAAATTTATGTGTGATTAGCAAGATATTTATGTCTTTCCAGTATGAAAATAATATCATATTATTTCTATATGAAAAAGTCAGCAATAGTATTTTAGTATTTCTGTATTGTGCTTTCACAGGATTGACGAATGAATTTTCAAAAGGGAAAGGATATTACTATATATTTCTTACCCATCTTTAACTTATTAATTTATACCTGTCAGATCAGGAAAATATTCGCTGTTGGTTCAAACTATTTTTATACCGGAAAATTGACATCCTCGTCAACCACATCATACGCTTTATTTCTTAACCGAAAGGCAAGCGGTAACGAAACACCTTGGTTGTCATTAGGCAGTTATAACTCACAATTATCATCTGCCTTCAATGTCCTTACACCTATGATCTTTTTCACTTACAACCGCTTTTTAGCTGGTCTACAAACTTGAAAATTGTGAGTCAAAACAAAATGCAGCCACAAATTCATAGAAAACCGGTTCAGCACTTTCTATAATTGTCAAGTAATCTGCTATCTCAATATACGGCAAACATTAGCAAAATTTAATGAATATCACTTCCAAAGAAAAACCGAAATAATTTCAATTAAATTCTGATATGACTCCCATATCATTCCCATATCGCGATATGGGAATCATATGGGAATCTCATCCGCCGTATAGCGCAAAAAAGCAGAAATTGTTAAACAACAATTTTGGGAGAGAAATAGCGTAAATATTCCGGAGGGCTTTCTGTTTTGACTCACGATTTTTCGGTTTGGAAACCAGTCGTAGAGCGGTTGTAAGTGAAAATAAATGCGGATAAGTGGTTACATTGAAGGCAGGTGAAAATAGTAAGTTAAAACCTACTAATATCAGTGAAATATGTTAGAAAAACTAATTCATCACGAGTCCTCACTGCCATAACTCAGCATAAATATGAAAAAGAGTTTTTGGCAGTGAGTACTCCTGATTTCTTCCTTTTAAATTGTCCGATAAATAACTAATTATTTGCTAAATAATCGTTAACTTGCTTTTGGCTTTTCCGGTTATCAATTTCCTTAGCCACAGATACGGGAACACATTTCTTATTAACAGGATTAAAATAGGTTCCCAAACTTTTTGCTAATACCACTGCTACCGGAATACCGATAATTGTAATACATAAACCGGCAATTTGAAAAATCGTTAAAACGCAAAGTGCCAATCCAAAAGGAATATAAATAATTGTAGCAATTATTCCAAAGGTCTTCCAAGCTTTGTTCTGCTCAATATTCAGGTCTTTTTTGCTGACCATTGAATAACTGAAAGGAGCTAACAGAAATTTGCCAAATTGGAAAAGACCTAAGCCAATAGGTGCACCAATTACAGAAATAAAAAAAAGTCCGCCAACAATATAAGCGGTTAAGGCGGTCATAAAACCGCAGAATGGGAAGTGCCACAGAATGTTTGCCAAAACTCGCATAACATTTCTCCTTTTTTTGAATTTGTTTCATATTTTTGATTTTAATCTTGTTGTCAAGCACAAAAATAACAATATGAATTTTTTAGCCTTCTGTTATTGCAGGGATAAATAGTTAACATTATCTAAGAAATAGAGGATAGAAGGATGGATTGATAATAAAGTTTTTCTATGGAATATGCGATTACTTTTGTGATTTTGAATGGATTCCTGCCTGCACAGGAATGACAATGAAATTATTATTTACTATGCTTGTATTTGTCATTCCGCACTTATTACAGAATTCATTTTATGGATGAATATAGTTTTGCCAACCTATAATCCTCCATTGTATCTTATGTATTTTCCATTATGATAATACATATATAAAAAGAGAAGTGACTGTCTGATAAATTTTAGCTTGTAAATTTAAAAGCCCGCAGGGCGATACAATGATAGCGATGGGCGCGTAAGCCCCTCGTAAGTTTAAACATATAGAGATTTTTAACCTTTTCAAACTTTTTTGTCCGCGAGCATTGGTTGTATAAAAAATAAGTTGATATTCACCGTCTTGCTGTAAATGCACAATGCTTGCTTCCAATGCTACTGTAATGGGGTTGTCTCACAACCTTTCAAAAGTCCATTTTTTGCCATTTTCAGGTATACAAAGATGTATCGTAAAGAGTAGATTGTTCTTTAAAATGGCTTATGTTTACCGTTTCAAAACTAACTTTTAGTTTCGGGACAGTCCCATAATCGCATAATTCAGACGAGTTACAAGCGACAATTAAGTCGTTAAAATCTGCTGCTATTCCGGAAATGTTATTCACATTTCAGACGGTGGAAAAGACGGCACTTGCAAAAAGTGCCAGAACGAGAGTAATTAAGGACTTTTTCATAATAGTAACTCCTACTATAAGATTTTGGTTTAGGATTATCTTGCTATTAAAATGTCAAGGATTTTTTTATCTTTTTGCAAATTTATTCTTAAGATATATTAAAACCTCTTGCCTGCGTAGTAGTTAACTCTGAAAAAAAGTTAAGTTTGCATAAAAAAGAAGAGAAAATACTGGACATATTTCGGCTCTTGTTTAATTAGGTATTTAATTAAATAATAATACCTGCTTGCTTTTAGGCAAAGGAGTTGCAAGATGTTCGATTCCTTTTTTAAAGCTATAGCTGATGCCAACCGGAGAAAGATTTTGCTGCTCTTGAAAAAAAAGGGAACAATGAGTGCGGGGGAAATAGCTACGCATTTTGATATTTCCAAACCGGCTTTAAGTGAGCATCTGAAAATTTTGAAAAATGCTGATTTAATTACAGCTATCAAGAAAAAACAGTATATTTATTATGCCTTGAACACTACGGTATTTGAAGATATACTGGCATTTATTTCAGAAATCATAAACAAAAGTGAGGTATAAATGTTACGACTGAAGCGATTTAAATGGTCAGTTCTGGTTATTATACTCCAATTTATCGTTATGGGATATTTTTTATCTATTTTACCAGCGGATGCTAAAATACCCATTCATTGGAACATTCACAATGAAATAGACGGTTGGACAACTAAAACTAATGCCGCTTTATTTAATGTGGCTGTAAGTTTAGGACTGTTTCTATTGATGTTTTTGATGCCCTATTATTCACCTTGGTATAGGCGTTATAGCAAAAGAAACGAAAATTTTATACCAGCCATAACTTTCATTTTACTTTTATTTTTGGCTTTAATAAATATCTATTGTCTATATATTGCGGCACGGGGTAAAGAACCGGCAATTAAATTAATTCAGGTATTGATTGGTTTGTTGTTCATTTTTCTGGGTAATTTGTTACCCAAAGCGCCGCGCAATTTTTTTGTGGGAATTAGAACTCCCTGGACACTTGCCAATGAAGAAGTGTGGATAAAAACACATCGTTTGGGGGGTTGTATGTTTGTGTTTAGCGGATTGATTATGGTTTTAAACGGTTTTATCCTGACGGCTAATAAGACCTTACAAGAAATTAGCGGAATTTTTGCCTTGGTGATTTTGCTGTATCCGGTCCTTTATTCATTTCTTATCTTTCGCAAACTGGAAAACAGAAATCCAAAGTAAAGAGTTAAAAACAACAACGCAAAACAGGAAAAAACAGCTGAAAAGAATTAGTCCCTTTCCGGTTAACAGGCAGGATATTATATAATTTCTATATGGAAAAGTCAGTTATAGTAATTGAAAGACCGTTGAATAATTGGCATATTAAATCAATGTTTATATAATTCAAAGCTCCTCCCTTTTGTGGTTTGCTAAAGCGTATATAGTTAGATATAAAAATTACATTTTACCCCATAATAACTATTGGACCAAGATGAAAAAGTTCCAACGGAACTTTTTTTTATTCTGTCTTCTTTTCGCCGGGTTGAAACCCTTCTATAATAGCAGTCGGGGTTGTCTCACAACCTTTCAAAAGTCCATTTTTTACCATTTCAGGTATACAAAGATGTATCCTAAAGAGGAGATTGTTCCTTAAAATGGCTTATATTTACTGTCTCAAAACTAACTTTTATTTTCGGGACAGCCCCGATACTCCAAATCTTGTAAATCCCTTTTATCCTGTTCATCCCATACCTATTCTCATTTTTAATCTGCGTCATCTGCGAAATCTGCGTGAGCCCTTTTTTATTCTATTTTAACTCCCAATTTTTTTAATTAGATAAAGAGTTATAGAGGGGTAGAAAACGAAAATGTTTGTGGGGTGTGGTTTCTGTGAAAGTAGGTGAAAATTGTGGGTCAAAATTCCTTTACAGCTTTTGCTTGACAATTATGCGGTCTCCCAAATTTTGCAAGGTATTATAAGATAAAATGATACACCGGGAGAGATAGAATGGAATACCGATTTAGTGAAATTGAAAAGAAATGGCAGAATATTTGGCGTGAGAGAGGGATATTTAATGCACCTGATAGAAGTTCCATGCCCAAATATTATGTATTGTCAATGTTTCCTTATCCTTCGGGAGTTTTGCATATAGGTCATATTTCCAATTATTCTATTGGAGATGTGATTTCGCGATTGAAAATGATGGAAGGATATAATGTGATGCAGCCCATTGGTTATGATGCTTTTGGTATGCCTGCGGAAAATTATGCTATTGAGCACAATTCCCATCCGCGCCTTACTACTGAAGAAAACATAGCAGCGATGCGTATTCAATTTGACAGTATGGGTTTTGGTTTTGATTGGAGCAGAGAAATAAGCACTTGTCGTCCGGAGTATTATCGTTGGGGACAGTATCTTTTCAAGAAATTATATGAAAAGGGATTGGTTTACCGGAAAAAAGGGTTTCAGAACTGGTGTGATAAATGTCAAACCGTTTTGGCTAACGAGCAGGTTGTGGATGGTCATTGTTGGCGCTGTGGAAACATTGTAGAGCAGAAAGAACTGGAACAATGGTATTTCAAGATTACGGAATATGCAGAAGAACTATTGGATTTTTCCCAAGTGATTGATTGGCCTGAACGAGTGATCACGATGCAAAAGAATTGGATAGGACGTTCGGAAGGTGCTAAAATTGATTTTATTTTGGAAGGGACAAACGCAAAAATACCGATTTTTACCACCCGTCCGGATACTATTTACGGGGTAACTTTTATGGCGTTGCCGCCGGAGCATCCTTTAGTTCAACAGTGGCTGAGGGAAGAACCGGATAATAAAGAACTGCAGGATTTTTGCCACAAAGTTATTAATGAGGATAAAGTTGTGCGCAGTTCTGAGGAAACAATTAAAGAAGGCATTTTTAGTGGTCGTTATGCTATAAATCCTTTTAATGGCGAGAGAATTCAAATCTGGATTACCAATTATGTGCTTATGGATTACGGAACGGGAGCAGTTATGGCTGTTCCGGCTCACGATCAACGCGATTTTGAATTTGCAAAAAAATACAATATCCCGATTAAAATAGTTATTCAAAAACCTGATAACTCCTTAAAAATTGAAGAGATGCAAGAAGCATATATAGAACCCGGAATAATGACTAATTCCGATAAATTCAACGGAATGGATAGTGAACAAGCCAAAATGGCAATAACCGATTGGGCTAGGGAAAATGGTTGGGGTGAAAAAACCGTTAGTTATCGTTTAAGGGATTGGTGTATTTCGCGTCAGCGTTATTGGGGAAATCCCATTCCGGTTATTCATTGTCCGCATTGTGGGATAGTTTTAGTTCCGGATGAGGATTTACCTGTTAAATTGCCGGATAATGTCCAAGTAGGCAGAACAACCAAAAATCCGCTTTTGAGCGTTCCGGAATGGATAAATGTGCCCTGTCCGAAATGCGGAACTCCAGCAAAAAGAGAAACGGATACAATGGATACTTTTGTAGACAGCAGTTGGTATTATGCTCGTTATACCGATCCGAATAACGATAAAGAGCCCTTTAGCAAAGAACTGGCTGATTATTGGCTTCCCGTAGATCAATACATTGGTGGAATTGAACATGCCTGTATGCATTTGCTTTATGCCCGTTTTTTCCACAAATTTATGCGGGATTTGGGTTGGGTAAATTGTGATGAACCCTTTGCACGTTTACTTACACAGGGGATGGTTACAAAGGATGGAGCCAAAATGAGCAAATCCAAAGGCAATGTTGTTGATCCGCAATATATTATAGATCGCTTTGGTGCAGATACTTTACGCACTTTTTTGCTTTTTGCCTCACCTCCCGAAAAAGATGTGGAATGGAGCGATGATGGAATTATGGGTGCCTTCAGATTTTTGAACCGGGTTTGGCGTTTGGTAGAAAGTAATCGGGAAACCATAAAACGCGGTTTGCAGACAGGTGAAAGTTCTGAACCTCTTTCAGAGGAAATATATAACTTGCGTTATGAAACCCATTATGCCATATTTCGCTGGAGAGAGGATTGTTTAGAGCGTCTCCAATTCAATACTGCCATTGCAAGCTGTATGGAATTTCTCAATGCCATAGCGAAAATTAAAGAACCAGATAAATTGAACTCTGCGGAATTAAAGATTTACGCTTTTGCTTGCGTCACTTTGCCTAAAATGCTTTATCCCTTTGCTCCTCATATTGCGGAAGAACTTTGGCAGATATTGGGAAATGAAAAAATGCTGAATGAATGCGGACTTCCTGAATATGAAGAAAAATACTTAACCCGAAATAATGTTACTTATGTGGTTCAGGTAAACGGAAAAATAAGAGGGAAACTGGAAGTTCCAATTGACATTAATTCGGAGGACTTAAAAACCAAAGCCCTGGAAATTGAAAATGTGCAGCGCTTTCTGCAGGGACTGAACATTAAAAAGATAATAGTAGTGCCGGGAAAAATGGTTTCTATTGCCGCAGGAAAATAGTGAATTAAGAATGAAGCATAAAAAATGAATATAATGAGAGACCCCAAAAATATCTCGGTGTTTTCAGTATTCTCGGTGTCCCCGATGTAAAAAAGCGGGAATAATATAGTTTTCATCTGGAAAATGCAATTATTATATCGGAACTTATCCAGATTCTTGCTTGCTTAGAAATGACAAGGGTCTTTTCATTTAAGAAATAATATGATTCTATGCTTGGTTGACAGGGGTTGACGAGAATTTCGATCATTAGGAAAAGCATCATACTTAATTATCTACGGTAGTAATATCTTGACGCCTCTCGGCAAATTACCGAGATAAGCCACCCTATATCTACCACAAATAATTATGCAGAAAATAAGCACCAACAATGGTTTGGAAATAGTTATAAGGCACATTTATAAATGGGATACCGAATTCCGGTTTGGCATAAACAGAAAGCATAATATTTTTGAATATAATTAAAAATAACCCTAAAATCCCTTTTTCCTTGTTCATTCCTGACTTATTAACCAAAAATATCCCTGAAATCTGTGAGAGTATTTTTTGGGGATTTTCGGTGGCTAAAAATTGCGGAGGAACAGCGTCCTCCAGCTATATAATCAAAGTCGTCACGAGTCCTCATCGCTAAATAAGTTTGAGGATAGGTAATAATTTATTTCAGCGATGACGACTCCTGACTTCCTTACATTCTCAAATTTCCATTTTCCATTCTCAATTCTCCATTCCCCATTCTTCATTAATTCTCTTTATCTCTTTGTGAATCCAAATCCATGTAGTTATTGAGAGTTTTTTATTTATTCAGGTCTTTAGCTTTGATGGCATCCTTTTTAGGTTTCACAGTAGATTCTTCCACAAATTGAATAATAGCCATAGGTGCATTATCCCCTTTGCGGAAACCAGCTTTTAACACACGTGTATAGCCACCGTTACGACCTTCAAAAGCTGGAGCAATTTCGTTAAATAGTTTTTTTACCAGTGTTCTATCGCCCAATACTTTATAAGCCAGACGTCTGGAATGGACTGTATCTTTTTTGCCATAAGTAACAACACGTTCAACATATCCTCTTAATTCTTTAGCTTTAGGAAGGGTTGTTTTCAGTTGCCCGTGTTCTATCATTGATTTTACAAGATTTTTCATCATCAAATTGCGGGCATCTTTTTCCCGACCAAATTTTCTTCCTTCAACTCTGTGTCTCATTTTTCCACCTTCTTTTTAGAACTGGGAACGGGTTTACGCACCGTTGCAGTAGTTACAGATTCAGCTGTCTTTTTTTCTTTAGGTGCTGGTTTTTCAGCAACTGTTTTAGTTTTCGGTTTGGTTTTTGTCTTTGTTTCTGGAGCCGGAATTTCTTTTTCTTCAGCAGGAATTACTCCTCTGCTTCTGGCTTCTCTAATTTGACGATAGATACCTTCAACATCCATACCGAGATGTAAATCATATTTCTTCAGTTTCTGAACTATTTCTTCCAGTGATTTTTTGCCAAAATTACGGAATTTCAGCATTTCGGCTTCCGTTTTGGAAACCAAATCGCCAATGGTTTCAATTTTTGCTTGAGCCAGACAATTGGCAGCGCGAACGCTAAGTTCAATTTCCTTCACACTTGTTTTCAGAATGCGTTCTTTTTCTTCCAACTCGGGGTCTAATTCTATATCACGAATATATTGTGGTTCAATTTCAAACAGAGATATCTTAGCTGCCATATCCTTCAAAATTTTAGCTGCAAGAAATAGAGCAATAGATGGCTCTACGGCTCCGTTCGTATAAATTTCCATAATCAAACGGTCAAAATTCATTCTCTCTTTCACCCGTTGATGGGAAACGCTGAAGTTCACTTTCAGAACAGGTGAATAAATGGAATCTACAGGAATAAAACCAACTGCCTTACCTTCAGGATTTTGCCTGTCTGCTGAAACATAACCGCGCCCTATACCTACAATCATTTCCAAACGAAAATCAATATCATCAACAACTTCCAGCAGATAGAGGTCTTTATTGATAATTT
>ERZ795056.2138-NODE-2138-length-22334-cov-9.411553_pt1 | contig 22334 bp, 20 predicted proteins | sample MGYA00375140_ERZ795056 | MGnify/ENA primary metagenome ERZ795056 (study PRJEB30185, sample SAMN05720227) | activated sludge metagenome | isolation source: Anaerobic digester | place: USA | collected 2015-03-09 ... | reverse complement strand
CCCACATCCCAGATCAACTGATCGTTGGGAGTATCCAGAACATAATGAAGTGCAACTGTCAGTTCAACAACGCCCAGACTGGCACCAAAGTGTCCCCCAAAAACAGAAACAGTATCCACAATGTATTGCCGTAGATCCTGGCAGACCAGGTGCAAATCGGCTTCTTCAACTTTCTTGAGGTCAGAAGGATACTTAATTCCTGCAAGGTGCTTGCCGGGCTGGATCGTCATAAATTAGAGTGCTTTACCGGGAAAAGTTTGCAAAAGTAAGAAGGCTGTTTGTAAAAAGCCTGATTCTTTTGTGGTGACAATTGAATGAATTAACTCGAATTAAAGGCGAAAGTTTTGAAATTGCGAAAATTTTATGGCTCATAAGGCAACGATTCTTTTTTCAACCTTGCGATTTTTGCGGGCCATTTTCCTGTGTTTTCTCGTTGTTGTCCCTGTAATTCATGTTGCCGGGGTCGGTAAACGGAAGCATAAAAAAAAACGAAAGTCATCCGGAACGAGGTTTCATCCAACTGTTTCCAGACTTGAAAACGCTGATTCTCCCGAGTTCCGGCAGTTACTGAGCCGTTGGAAGGACATTAGAAAAGGGAAAAAAACAGGCAACGCCAGTGTACTCATTTTGGGTGACAGCCATAATCAATGCGAAGATTTCGGAATTGCTTTTTCCCGGTATCTCAGCGACAGTCTTCAGATTCCTTCAGCTGGCAGAAGTTTTGTGTTCCCATATCCGCTGGCCAGAACCAGCCATCGAAGCGATATGCTTTTCGGACCAGGGCGGGACTGGCACGGCTGTCGATTTACCAAAGAAGGAAATGATTGCGAGTGGGGACTTGCTGGCTGGACTGCTCATTGTAACCAGGATACCTCCGCATTTTCCTGGCGGATCGGCCGGGGCGATTTTCTGAAAGGCGACGAATTTATTCTGCTGAGTCCTGAAAAATCGGCCGGACAATTTCAGGTTTGGATGAAAGACAGTACTGGCAGAACTTCCGAAATGGTTTACAACCGGAAAAACGCCGGCTACTCTTCAATTTTATCGGTCAATTGCCGGTCAATTGAATTCAGTCTCAAAAGGCGGAGTCCCGATGCCGAATTTATACTGCAGGGTATTATGAGGAAACCAGCAGAAGAAGGAGTTTCCATCGGAATTTCAGGAACCAATGGTGCAAGGTTGGATCACTATCTTCAGAATCCGGATTTTCAAAGGCATCTGAAAGTGATCAATCCAGCCCTTGTCATTATTGCATTGGGTACGAACGATGCGTTTTCAAGTAGTTTCAATCCGGAAACAACCCGACAGTCTTTACAGGAACTGCTGACAAGGATCAAATCCGCTGTTCCTGGAGCTGCAATTTTACTGGCCGGACCTCCTGATCATTGTGTCAGAAAGCGGACGGTGAATCCCAAAACGGCCAAAGTGAATGCTGTTTTTTCGGAAATCGCCGAAACTTTGGATTTTGTTTTCTGGAACCAGCAGAAATCGATGGGAGGGAAGGGAGCTGTGCTGGCATGGCGTTCCAAAGGACTGGCAACCAAAGACCTGGTCCATTTCACGCCCGATGGCTACTCGCTTCAGGCACGACTTTTAGGGCGTGCATTCAGGGCTGAATTGTAATCCCAGCTTTTGAACAGAGCATTTAGATTGATGAACAATTATCAGGCAACCATCCGTATTGCCGGAATTGTAAGTGTAAATTGAACACCTTTATCAATTCCGTCACTTTCGGCATTGATTTTACCACCATGCATTTCTGTCAGCATTTTAACGATCGAAAGGCCCAGTCCTGTTGACGATTCTCCTCCGGTTGGTTTGGCGGATAGCCGGCTGAACTTATGGAAGATTTTCATCTTGTCTTCTTCACTTAAACCTACACCCTGGTTGTAAATGGTGAAGAATACTTCCCCCTCGTCTTCCCAGATCCGGATCCGGATGTCGGTGTTTCGCGGTGCGTACTTCACAGCATTGTTTACCAGATTGTCAAGAAGTTCTGTCATCCGGTGCTTGTCCATAAGCGCAACAGGTTCCTGTGAAATTTCCACATCAAACCTCTGGTTTTTCTTTGCTGCTGCATCTTTGTTAGCAGTAAGAACATGATCGAGTACTTCGGCAAATCGGCCAGGACTCACACGAAGCTGAATTTTCCCATTTTCAAGAAAACCGCTCTTCAGGATATCATCCAGAATATGCAGCATTCGCTTTGAGGAATCTTTGATCAGATCACATATTTCGTCTAACTGGACTGAATCGTGCATCTGCTTCTTAATATGGTCCGTTATTCCCAGAATTCCACTGAGTGGATTTTTAAGATCATGGGCAGCCAGGTGAATGATTTCGTTCTGGATCCGGTTCGATTTTTTGATTTGCACTTTAAGTTCCAGCTCATCCATCACCATGTCGGCCATCGTTTTTAAAGTTGATATGGTTTGGTCGTCCTGAAGCCTATGTTGTTTATCAAACAGACAAAGCCATCCCAACGCTACACCGTCCTCATTTGAAATGGCCTGACAGCAGAAAAATTGATATTCCCGAATGGGAGCCCAAAGCTCAGAGTCGGTAAAGAATTGTTCATTCGAAAAGCAGTTCCAAAGGGATGGTTCCACTTCTTTTAACAGGTGAGCCAGATCAAACAATTTTTCAATGACTTCATGGTCCAGCAACTGGTTGGATTTCAGTCTGTAACTTTGGAAATCCGCCAGAATTACAAAAGCGGCAGTTGTTTTAAATGCGGCCTGGGCAAGGCTGGCAGTACGGTCAAGACTTTGTTTGGCGGGATCTTCGTGGAGTTCATATCGATCCAGAATTTTCTTAATATCCTTATCAAACCAATGGATTTGGAAACGCTTATTCGGCATAGAATGTCTGGCAGTAGTTGTGAGTAGTCCGATGTGGATACTCCATATCGGCTGATACAAAGGTGGTGATTGCCGGTTTCGTTTTCGCTTCCGAAGCCCATCATGCCTTACATGTGTGCAGAAAGGTTCAGTGTTATCCCTGATTTTGCATTCATTCCATAAGCAAATAGCCTCAGCTAACTGATTGCCAGAAGTTTGATGAGGTAAATTCTTTTTTTGTAAGCTGTTTTGCTTTGGGCACTTTTGCCACTCTGTTTTTATTTTACCTGTTTATACACAAAAATGACCGGTTTTTCTCTGCCTTACCTTTCATCGGAACGACTTCGCCATTTCATTTCTGAAGCTTTTGCTGAAGACATCGGGCCTGGGGATTACAGTTCACTGGCATCAGTTGATGCGTCCTGTACGAGTGCCGCTATTCTGAAAGTGAAATCCGATGGAATCCTGGCTGGAATGCAGCTGGCAGAAATGATCTTTAAACAGCTGGATCCTTCTCTTATGTTCAATGCCTATCTGAAGGACGGTTCCGAAATCAAAATAGGGGATGTGGCATTTGAAGTGAATGGAAAAGCCAGATCTATTTTGTCCGGAGAACGGCTCGTTCTCAATTGCATGCAACGGATGAGTGGTGTTGCTACCAGGACAAATTCACTTCAGAAAATGATCGCTCATACAAAAGCCAAAGTGCTCGATACCCGAAAAACAAGTCCCAACAGCCGGATTATTGAGAAATGGGCTGTGGCCATCGGAGGTGGTCAGAATCACCGGTATGCCTTATATGATATGGTCATGCTCAAGGACAATCACATCGATTTTGCAGGAGGTATCGAAAAAGCCTTGTTGGCAACCCGGAAATATCTTGATCAGAACAAACTGGATTTGAAAATCGAAATCGAAACCCGCAGTCTCGAAGAACTGGAGCAGGCACTATCCGTTGGAATTGCGGATGTGATCATGCTCGACAATTATTCACTTGATAGTATGAAGGAAGCGGTGCAGCTTGTGAACGGACGGGTTCCTTTGGAAGCTTCCGGAAATGTCACAGAAGCCACCATTGTGCCGATTGCAGAAACTGGTGTGGATTTTATTTCCATCGGAGCCCTGACCCATTCATACAAAAGTCTGGATCTGAGTCTGAAAGCACAGGTGGCTGAATAATATGAAGGATGTTTTTTTCAGGATTCTGGGAAGGCTGATTATTTGGGTCAGCGGCTGGAGAGTGGATCAAAGCCTGAAGCAGGACTATCGCCGCTGTGTGGTGGTGGCTGCCCCGCACACAAGTAGCCTTGATTTTGTGTTTGCCAGGGCTGCTTTTGAGGTGATGAAAGTTCCCGTAAGGTTTACTATCAAAAAGGAATGGACAACCGGGCCACTTGGATGGTTGCTTAAAGCGTTGGGGGCCATAGGTATCGACCGCAGACCAAAAGACAAGCAGAGTCAGCCCATTTCATACGTTGACGCGATGGCAAAATTGTTTTCCGAAAACAAAGACCTGGCCGTGCTGATCACTCCGGAGGGGACAAGGTCCAGGCAGACAACATGGAAAACGGGTTTCTATCATGTAGCAAAAACGGCGGGAGTTCCCATAGCACTTGGGTACCTCGATTACCAGGAAAAGGTGGCTGGAATCGGAAAAATCCTTTGGCCAGGTGAGGACATGGAAACCGATATGAAGACGATTATGGCGTTCTATCAGGACAAGCATCCAAAATTCCCTGAGAAGTTCGCCATTGATGACAGATATCAGCCTGACAACCTGTAAAAGACAAACTATCTCCATTTTCTTATTTCGGAGGAATCGCCATTCCGGGTGAATCAGGAGGGATTCTGGATCTGATCGGGCGATAACAGGGTCGGTTTGGCTGTAAATCTTACAAGTCTGCTTTTTCGGGTCTATGCAGCACTTGAGTTAATCAAATTGCCCAGACCTTTGGAACATAATTCACAAACAACATTTGTTTATGAGAACGTTACACACCCTTTTTATACTTGTGCTTGCCGGAGTAGTTCTGAATCTCTCCGCCAGCCTTTCTGTCTGGGCGCAAACTGAAGAAGAACCGGCTCCAGAAATTAAGCCGGTTAAAATTAAAAGTCTTCACGACATTTCATTCAAAGAATCCAAAGCAAAACGGATTGTAATGAATACCCGGAGGTTTTATGACCACAGTTCCGGCTTTAAACGAAACAGCATAAAACTACAGGTACTTCAGTTACCAATGTCTCTTCGGCTGACATATGAACGGTCACTGAGTCTCAAGTTTGCAGTTGGAGCCAACGCAGCGGTTCGTTTTCTGGGAAGCGAAGCTGGGTCTACGAAGGTGGAAGCGTTCGGGAAGTATTTCCTTTCGCATCGGTCCCCAATTGGATTGTATGTTTATTCAAATTTAGGATTTTCATCTGTTCAGAATCATACCTTTACATACAGAGTTACTTCAACAGAAGGTGGAGCCGTAGTAAAATACGATCCGAACCGGCCGGAAGTGATGGAGAAAAAAGCCAGTTTTAGTTCGGTTTCTGCCGGAGTGGGTCTGGGTTTTCAAAATGTGTTTGGGCCAAACCGGCAGTTCATCAGTGATTTTGGAATTGGATACCAGGTGAATACCATTCCTTCACGATTCAAAGCCAGCATTACCCAGGACCAGGTTGTATATGGTCAATTCGATGCCAACCGGGGTTTTCTTAGTGTAATGTCACCTATTCAGGTTCGCATTGGATTAGGCTTCGTCTTCTAGAGCAGCGAATATCGAATTATAATTTTCGGAACGAATCCAGCAGCGAAACCAGAGTTTCGGGTTGGATTCGTTTTGCATTTACCAGGGTTTCTTTCCGCTCTTTCTTAAAATCAGCGTCTGCTTCGTGCAGAGAGTTTATCCGGACCCATTCCGAAGCATGAATGTAACGGCTTCCTCCCAACGAGATGGCCACGTGGTGGACCTTTTTACCTGGATTTTGAAAAAACAGCAGGTCCCCGGGTTCAAATTCTGGTTTTGATGAATCAAACGAAATATCCAGGCCGATTTCCGCCTGCTGCCATGCATCGCGGGGAAATGAATACCCCTGTTTTTGAAAAAGAAACTGAACCAATCCACTGCAATCAAGTCCAAATACAGTTTTGCCGCCCCACACATATGGAACCGTCAGTAAGCGCATCGCCTGATTCGCCAAGGTCTGACTACTAAACAAGGGCGGAAACGTTATGTCGAATATGTCTGTGTCTGATTTGGCTTCAGTCTTCAGAATATAGTTCAGAAATATTGAACCTTCTGGTTCCAGTTTTTGGAAGGGTGTATTTTCTTTCCGGATTTCCGTTTTTTGAAGTCGGTGCAAAGTCGAATAGTTGATCGGATCGGAATGGAACTGGATTTGTTCTGTGCGGGTGAATCCTTCATAGCCATGCTCGGTTCGAATCAAAACCCAGGGGCCATCTTCTTTCAGAACTCGTACCAACTCACCACAAATCAGTTGTGATACCAGTTCTGCCGAATGCCGGGGTTCTGCCCGCAACTGGGCATATGCCGGAACACATTGTGCAATCATGGGGCCAAATAACAAAACTATCGGCAGAGAACACGCTACTATGAACTTCTTAAACATGGAAAGAAGTCTTGCGAATCCCTGGTCAAAAAAAAGCAGAGGACTGGCTCTGCTTCAAATATCTTTCATCGTAATGGATCAGGATTCTCCGGGTGCTTCCACAGGTGCAAGTGAATTGTCCTTATGCAATAACCCTTTGATTTCCTGCTTGTGTTTTCCTTTGAGCTTGAGGTTCTTAGAAAACTTCTTTGTGATGCGTTCTGCTGCTTTGTCCACCGACCGGGCGATTTTAGTCGCTGCTTTTTCGTCGATGGCATTGAGGGTGATGTTGATACTGGTTTTCAACATATTCCGGATTTCTTTTTTCATGGACTTTTTCATCGGTAGCTTCAATTTGAAGCAATGATACAAAAAGCAGGAGTGAAAAGCGAAAAGACCGGGATCATTCAGCCATAATTTTTCATCGAGTTATTTTCAATCAGCGGGCCCAACTTTCAAAGAATGCATTCAAAGTCGGCAGGGCTTTTCATAACAATTTCATTATGATGATGTAAAGGTTTCATCACAGTCAGAACTGCAGTCCATGCCAATTTTGTACCGATAACAATTTTCCAATTTTTGATGATCAGGAAAGAATCAAATGCAGGTACATTGAATAAACATCCTTTTGCAATAAACCTGGCCGCATTTGGAATTTTGTTGATTTTACTGTTGATAAAATTCCAAATGCTTCGTTTACAGATTAAACCATTGTAAGTAGTAAGTTATTGTTTTTCAGGGATCTGAATAACAAGTAGCCCAGAATTCTTTTGACTAATCCTTTTTAATTTCGTGTTTTCATTTGATTTCAGGCTTTTCCGGATCTCAGATTTTCCAGGGATTTTTCCATCCTCTTTTGCCTGGTTTCGGTTGTTTTGGCATCCCGGATGGGCAACAGAATTCCTTGTTTCCGACTGTATGAAAGTCGTTCGAAATTCTCCAGAGCCAGTGGGTCCTGGTTCAGCATCTCCCTAAAATCAGACGGAACCTCAGCAATTCGGGGCTCCGTGTCACATTCGATCCCGATGTTCAGCAGATCACCGGCGTTTACGTTGGCACCCTTCCGGTTTTCTGCACTAACTCCAATCATATATTCTCCGCCATACACAGCCACTGTGTTGCGGAAAGTATAACCATTGATGGTCACTTTTACCGGAGGTTTCTTTCCGGCATTCAGTTTGGTGATAACTTCGTCAGGAATCACAAATCCGGTGGCAGTTTTGCCAGCAAGCATAAGAGTAGATTTGAAGTAAATGGTCATATTATTTCGAGTATTAAACTTTGCCAATTTTTACAATCAATTTCCATATCACTTCCCTTTTTTGGTCTTCATCAGGCCAGATTTTTGAAAGCACTGGCACCAGGTCTTCAGCTGGGTTTCGGTTATATGCCCGGATGAATTTCTGAACAGCAGACCAGGAGTTGAGATATCCAAGAAGATCTGAACGCGAAAATGAATGTGAGGAGATAAAGGAGGGACTTTCGATGATTTCAAATGGAAACGGAATGGTCTTGTATTCCTGTTCAACCAGATGGTTTGGATAAACCCAGAATTCACCTACTGTCTCATCGTGAAATGTTCGGAGAATTTTGTCTGTTTCCGGGTCGATTGTGGGAATGGAATATGCCCACGCAGCCAGGATTCCATTTGGTTTCAGAACTCGGCGGACTTCAATAAAAAATTTTTCAAAATCGAACCAGTGCATTGCGTTTGCAACCGTAATCAAATCCACGATACCGTCTGGTAATGAGTTTGTTTCGGCCGTTTCACAGCGGTATTCCACGCCTGGACACGGAACTGCAATCCTGAGTTGGTTCTCGCTTGGTTCTGTCGCCACTACTGTGTGAAAATAGTTTGCCAGTTGAATCGCAGCCTGTCCGTTACCGGTTCCGCAATCCCAGGCAACTTTGTGCTCCTGAACACACGTGGCCAGAAATTGGAACAACGAATCCGGATACGATGGTCTGTATCGGGCGTATATCTCCGATTGTGCTGAGAAATTGTCGCTGAACTTTTTATCCATCAAAGTGAATCGGCCAGATAATCGAGTAAAACAGCGCCGCTGGAAAAGGTTCGGGTGCCCACAAGCCGCAAGTTTTGCCGGTTTGTGATTCCGCTGAACACTGAGGTTCCACTGCCGATCACCACCGGATCAATCATGATTTGGAAGGCATCCACCAGATTTGCCTCGGTCAACTGGGTGACAATTTCACCACTTCCCAGGATTGTAATATCGGCGCCTTCCGATTGTTTCATTTTCCGGATTTCAGAAATCAATTCGCCTGTAATCACCTGCGAATTTGTCCATCCCGGCTCCGGGATTGTTCGGGAACAAACCCATTTTTCAGCTGCATTCATTCCTTTGGCCACTTCCGGAAACATGTCAGCAGCAATTGGAGAGGTCCAGAATTCTTTCATCATTTCAAAAGTTTTCCGTCCGAATAAGAGGCAGTTGCCGGATTTCATGTTTTCAGCCGAAAATTCGCCTTCTTCCTTTCCATGTTGATGCCATCCGATTCCCTGGTCCTGATCTTTGTAGTATCCGTCCAGCGTGATAAAGTTGAAAACCTGTATTTTCCTCATGAAACGATGTTGGTGCTGATCTGCAAATTTACATGACATCCGGAATCGGTTCCGGTGGATTTGCGACAGATTGCAGTGAATTTTTACCGCATCATTCAGGATGCATTCAGAATATCCATATGTGATGCAAACCGTATTCAGGGTTGATGTGTAGGTTTGTCCTTATGAATTTGATGAAGAGATTTTGTTTATCGGTGGTCTTTCTGTTTTGGGTATTGTCCTTGTCTGCACAAACGGCAACTCCTTCTACCTCCATTCTTGTGACAGGTAAAGTGAAGAAAGAAAAGACTTTTTCACTGGCCGATATCAGAGCTCTAAAAATCCGGGAACTTGGAAATCTCAATACCAGTTGTTCGCCCCGCAGGAAAGAAGAAAGTAAAAATGTGAAAGCTGTCTTATTAAAAGAACTCCTTGACAGTGTCCAATTTGATGCACAATCCTCCCGGTTGCTGAATCAGTTTTATTTCAAATTCGTGGCTACAGACGGATACACATTGGTCTATTCCTTCAATGAAATCTACAATACTGAAACAGGGAACCATCTTTTTATTGTCGTTGATAAGGACGGAAAGCCGATCGAAGAAATCGAAAACCGGATTCTCATTCTCACCACCAGTGACCTAAAACAGGGTGCCCGGAATATGAAACATCTCGAAAAGATTGTGGTTTGCCAGGTGGAATAATCAGCCAAACCTTATTTCAATCAGGTTTGGGCATGATGATATTAATCAAAATGATTACATAGTTTTGGGTAATTCAGCTGGCTTATTCTAAATAGGTTACCTTAGCTACTGCTCTGACCCGGTTTCGTTTTTTGGAATGAGCTTTTTTCTAATCCCATCCATTTGAATCCACCAACCGAATATTCCGGGCTGACTCAATCAGAAGCAGCTAAACTTCTCATTAAAGTGGGTCCCAATACTTTGTTTTCTGCAAAGAAGAGGAATCCTTTTGCCATTGGATTTGAGGTTCTGACGGAACCCATGCTTCTTCTTCTGATGGCTGCGGCGTCCCTTTATTTTGTTCTGGGTCAGTGGAATGAAGGCTGGATGCTGGTATTTGCCATTCTGATTGTTGCATCCATTTCCTTTTTACAGAACCTGAAAAGCGACAACGCACTGGTGGCTCTCGGTAAAATGTCCAGTCCGAAGATCAAGGTGAAAAGGGATGGTCAGTTTGTAGTTCTTCCGGTTGAAGAAATTGTCCCCGGAGATCTTGTGAATCTGGAAGAAGGGATGAACATTCCGGCAGATGGTGAAGTGGTCAGTTCCAATGATCTTTCAATCAATGAGTCTCAATTAACCGGGGAATCGGTTCCCGTTGCCAAAGAGGCCGGATCCGGAATTTTCGCCGGAACCTTGATTGCGACCGGTTCCCTTTATTTCAAGGCTACTCTTACAGGACACCAAACAGAAATCGGAAAACTGGGAAAATCCCTGGTTTCCATCGAAAAGGAAAAAACCTACCTACAGTCACAAATAGATCGCTTTGTGACTCAGATGGCTTGGATAGGTGTTGGGGCTTTTCTGGTTATTCTGGGTGTCAATTATTTTCAATCCTACAATTTTATTGCCGCTCTTTTGCAGGGACTTACCATCGCTATGGCCATGATTCCGGAAGAAATTCCGGTCGCATTTGCCAGCTTCATGGCACTGGGTGCCGTCCGTCTTGCCACAATGAATGTGCTGGCACGCGAACCACAGACCGTAGAAAGTCTGGGCTCCGCTACCGTAATCTGTACCGATAAAACAGGAACGCTGACAACGGAAGGAATGTCGGTGTCGCATTTGGTCACACCACAGGAAAATCAGGCGTTTCCAGTGACGACTTCGCCCTCAGAAGCCATTTCAGAATTGCTTTTGTATGCCCGTCTGGCTTCTGAACCAGAGCCTTTCGATGCCATGGAAAAGGCCATTTCTGATTTATATGGACAGGTTTCGGGAGAAGATTTCGATTGGAATCTCGTTCAGGAATACCCATTGGAAGGCAAGCCACCGATGATGACCCATGTGTACAGGAATCCGGCAGATCAATTGTTTGTAGCAGCCAAAGGTGGGATGGAACGAATTCTGGCAGTCTGCTTGATTCCGGAAGTTGAAGCTGAGAAAATCCGGAAGGTATCATTGGAATTATCATCACAAGGCTACCGGATTCTGGGGGTAGCAAAAGCAGCAATTCCATCTGATGGAAATTTTCCGGAATCCCAGGACGATTTCAAATGGACGTACCTGGGATTGGTGGCTTTACTGAATCCACCGAAACCCAACGCGAAAGATGTGGTTGCTGGTTTTTACAGTGCCGGAATTTCCGTGAAGATGATCACCGGAGATTTTTCAGAAACTGCCTCAGCCATCGCAGGTATGGTGGGAATTTCGGAATCCCAAAAGGTTCTCACAGGCGATGAAGTGATGGCTATGCCAGATAAGGAACTGGAGGCACAGTTACATTCGGTCAACGTGTATGCCCGGATGTTTCCTGATGCTAAACTTCGGATTGTGAATACATTTAAAAAAATGGGAGAAGTGGTGGCGATGACTGGTGATGGTGTAAATGACGGACCTGCATTGAAGTCAGCCAATATTGGAGTTGCCATGGGAAAACGGGGAACCGAAGTGGCAAGACAAGCGGCTTCGCTTGTTTTAGTGAACGACGATTTGATGGGAATGCTGGATGCCATTTCACTTGGCCGGAAAATTTATCTGAATCTTAAAAAAGCCATTTCCTACATTGTATCAATTCACATCCCCATCATTCTGTCTTTGGCTGTGCCTTTGGTTTTCGGTTGGGAGTTCGTCGGAATTTTCAGTCCCATTCATATCATTTTTCTTGAGCTTGTGATGGGGCCAACCTGCTCCATCGCGTTTGAAAATGAACCTGCAGAACCGGGAATCATGAAGATGCCACCCCGGAAACTAAAAGACACTTTTTTTTCGAGGAAAGAGCTGGTCCAGAATATCAGTCAGGGTTTGGTGATCTCAGCCTCAGTTTTGATTGTTTATTATTTGTTTATGGTCACGAACCGAAGCGAAACTGAAGTCCGGACACTGGTTTTTACGGCCCTGGTTCTCAGCAATATTTTCCTGACTCTTGCCAACCGGTCATTTATTCTTTCTGCTTTTCAGACCTTGTTTATCCCCAACCGAACCTTGTGGTGGATGTTGGGAATCACGTTCGGGATTTTGCTGGCAGCATTATTTGTGCATCCGGTTCAGAAATTGTTTCAGTTTTCTCCGGTCATTTTCAGTGATCTACTGGTGTGTCTGTTGATTGTGCTGCCCGGAGTATTCTGGATTGAAGTTCTCAAATTTTTGCGAAGGAAAAAACAGGCCATCAATGTGAAAGCGGCCGCTTCTTGATCATCCCTCCTCGTGTATCTTTGATGCTGCTCATAATCACAAAGGCGTTCGGATCAATTTTTTCAATTTCCTTGTTGAGTTGATTGACTTCAAGGCGTGTCACAACTGTGTACAGAATATCAATTTCTTTATTTTCATCTTCTCTTTTCCCAAATCCTTTTTCGCCTTTGTAAATGGTGACCCCACGGCCAAGACCTGATAGAATCATATTTCGGATTTCTTCTGTTTTGATGGAAATGATGGTTACGCCTGTGTACTCTTCAATACCCTCAATAATGAAATTGACCGTTTTCGAAGCCGCCAGATAGGTGAGGATGGAATACATTGCTGTTTCAAGTGATAGAAGCCAGGCTGCAACTGAAAAGATGAAAAAGTTGATGATCAGAATAAAGTCGCCAATGGTAAGACCCAATCGCCGTGACGCATATATCGCCATAACTTCAGTGCCATCCACAACACCGCCGCCACGAACGGAAAGTCCGATTCCAGCTCCCAGAAAGAATCCCCCAAAAACAGAAACAAGTAATTTGTCAGCTGTGATTTGCGGATAGGGGAGAACTGCCACGGCGAGGGACAGAGCCAGTATGCCAAAAGCAGTTTTGAATGCAAATTCCTTTCCTATGGTACGGTATCCAAGAAGAATAAAGGGGAGGTTGATAATCACAAGTAAACTCGATAAGGACCAGCCGGTTACCTCAGAAACGAGAAGTGAAATTCCAACAGCACCGCCATCAATAAAATTGTTGGGAAGCAGAAAACCTTTCAAACCGAAACCTGCAGAAAGTATCCCTAAAGTCAGCATGAAAAAGTCCAGACTCAGCCGCTTGATCTGGATCTGCAGTGATCGCATTCCCTTCCCGTGCGAGAAGGTCCGGGCAGGTGACCGAAGAGCCTGAATGGACGATACCTGTGTCCAGATGCCGGAACCCAGAACTTTTTTCCAAAGTGGATGCATAGGCTTTTTAGTTGGATTGTTTCAAAGGATCAAAATTAGGGAGGAAATAATCCGGATAACGTCTTTATTTAGCCAAACTTTTCCTGTTGGCATATGAAAAAAATACCGGTTCTGATTCTCTTTCTGCTTTCATTCTTCACCCATGGCTTTTCTCAGGGACCCGTTACTCATCTGGTTCTGTTTAAGTTGAAGCCCGGAATCCTGAAATCGGATACTCGTTACAAAGAAGCCGTCAGGATGCTGAACGCCTTACCCAGGAAAATTCCGTTTATCGCAGATTGGTCTGCCGGAGAGAATTTTTCAACTCGGCCAATAGCATTTGATTACGGGTTGCACGTTGTATTTGATTCAAAAAAGGACCTTCAGAATTACCTGACACATCCCGCTCATGTGGAAGCGGCCAATGCCTGGAAGGAAATTGCGGAATGGAATATTGCGGATTATGAAGAGGAGCCTGAACAGGGAACCAAATGATATCTATAGATAACTGATCCACCATGAATCTTTTCTTGCAGCTTTAACCTTTTCGAACCAGGAACAGACTGGGAACAAAAGGAGGAGGGAAAGGAGCCAGAATCCGTATACGCCTGCGATTCCAAAATCGTAGCCTGGCGGGATACCTCCGAAATTGATTGAAGTATTGATTTGCTTCATTGTTCCTCCCCGAATGAAAAATGTGAGCAATGCCAAAGTGTGAATCAGATATAGGTGAGTGACATAATAGAAGAAAGGCACCCGGCCGAATACGAGAAATGCTCTGCGGAAAGGACTTCTGTAGTCTTCAAACAAAATCAGTAGAAAGCAGCCAATTCCCAAAGTAGCCAGAGCATATAAAAGGGATGGGGGATATTTGTCCACATCAAAAAATTCAAACCAGAATGCCCTGCTTCCTGGCGCTGATTTCCATGGTTTAGGATCTCCAAACTGGTTGAAAATCCGCAATACAACAAAAGAAGCGAGCAAAGTGAATCCCGAAATTTTCAGGGTCTTTGCCCGGTTTGCTACACTTACTGAAGCCAGAAACAATGGTCCGGCCCCAAAACCAAGCAACATTATTCCAAGCCATGGAATAAAAGGATAGGCCACATAGAGTAGTCTCTCTCCACCAAGCACCATCTTTCCCCCCTGATGCAAAAACGCCCAGATGATACCTGTGAGGTTGATTGCTTCCGGTTCAAATGCGTCCGTCAGGTTGTGCAGCAGGGTGATCAGTATACCTAAACCAAAAGCAAGTTTCCAGGGAATGTGGATCAGGAGAGACATGCAAACCATCGAAATCCCAATAGCCCAGATCACCTGAAGAAATGAGAACTGAAAAGATGGATCAAAACTCCATGCAAAATTAACGACAGTGAGTTCCAGAAAGATAAACCAGAGCCCACGGGTGAACAGAAATGTGGAAAGACTATAACCAGATTTATTTCTGTTTTTTTTCAATTGAAGAAAAATGGAAATACCAGCAAGTGCAACAAATGTTGGGGCGCATAAATGCGTAATCCATCGCGTAAGGTAGACCGGCACAGAGCTTTCTAACGGATCGAGTGGGTTTAGGTTTGCTGTTATGTTGCCAAAATGGAAGTAATCCCGAACATGATCCAGCAACATCAAAACCATAACAAATCCACGAAGGAGGTCTATCGATTCAATTCGGTGCGATTTAACTGGCTGCATAGTGAACGGTTTTTCCGAGAGGCCGGAAAGATTGAAAATATTTTCATTATCCCGCAATGGTAATGGAAATTAACATGGGTGAAATTCCGCCTGGCGTATTTCTTTTACTCTAGTTGTTGATAAAGAGGTGGTTATGAGGATTGGGGGAATTGATAAATACTAGGATCTTTTGTCTGGTTAATAATTGTTAAGTAGGTTTTCAATTCCGTTTTGAGGCTGCACCTTTGCAGAGTAAAAAAAACATTCAGCGCTAAATTGAAATCAATATGAAGAAAATTATCATGTCAGCCGCCCTTTTTGCTGTTTTCGCATTCGGCGCTTCTGCACAAGACAAACCAGCTGTCAAGCCAGCACCTGCACCAGCTGCACAACCTGGAAATATGGCGGCATTCAAGTGGGTAGAAACAACCCACGATTTCGGTAAAATCCCACAAGGAAAGCCCGTTACACACGAATTCAAATTTACCAATACAGGAAAAGCTCCACTGGTGTTGAGCCAGGTTCAGGCTTCCTGCGGATGTACTACTCCTGACTATTCAAAAGAGCCGATTGCTCCAGGAAAAACCGGTACAATTAAGGCAACATTCAATGCAGGTGCTGTTGGAGTTTTCAACAAAAGCATCACAGTGAATGCCAATGTGGAAGGTGGCGCTACATACCTCATCCTGAAAGGTGAAGTAAGTGCTCCGGAAACAACTAAATAAGCAACAACGCGATAGCTGATCGGAGTCTGGGAGACTTCGTGATATGAGCCCCTCCATAACCTGGAGGGGTTTTCGTTTTTATAGCCCGGAATGAGATGTATGATGAGATTAAGACTTGTCTTCCTTGACAAAGGAATTCGCTCCTTTTTCAAAACCGATTGTTGTTTCAGGTCCATGACCTGGATGAACGATTGTTTGATCCGGTAGGGCATACAGTATTTTTTGGATCGAATGTTTCAGCGTTTCAAAATCTCCTCCAGGTAAATCGGTCCGCCCTATACTCTGCTGGAAAAGTACGTCGCCCGACCAGATCTGGTTTGTTTCCCTGTGGTAAAACGCCAGATGGTCAGGTGAGTGGCCTGGCACAGATAAAGCTTCAAATTTGTTTTCTCCCAAAAGTAATTCGTTCTGATGAATCACGATTCCGTCCTTTTCCGGGAGTTCAACATCATAAAACCCATAATTTGGAGCATATACTTCAACAGCCTTTAATTGGGGAATTTCACCAGCACTCAGATAATAGGAGAGGTTCCATTCTTTTTCACAGAAACGTAATCCAAGAATGTGATCAATATGACAATGGGTCAGCCAAACAGCAACTGGATTCAGATTGTGTCTGTAAACAAATTCCACCAGTTCAGATTGTTCTGATTTTGAGTAACAGCCAGGATCAATGATCACACATTCGCCTGAAGCATCGGACAGGACATATGTGTTTTCCTGGAAAGGATTGAAGCAGAATGTGTGAGCGGTAAGCATACTTGTGTTTTGCTGCAAATTTGGTGGCTGAAAAACGGAACACAAAACCCATCTGATTTTATTCTTTCATCAGGTTGAATATATTCCAAACAGGATTCGGTTTCCATCCCTTTTAGTAAACGAAGATCCTCTTTGAACCCATTGCCAGACTAACGTTAGATTTTATCTGTTGGGTTGATGCATCAAAATCAGGTTTAATTATACCAGGTTAGACCTGTTTCCGGGTTGAGAAAGTTTGTCAAATTTCATCTTCATTCTTTAAGGAGGCATGAGCTTGGATTTTTTTCATACTTTTACCCCGAACAAAACCAATCGCCACTGCGCACGTTTACTCCCTTTTCGTTTTCATTTCATGCTTCAACGAGGGTTTAGCTATTTGATCGTCAGTTATATATGGGATTAGACACCAACGGAATCAAGTTTCTTTTATCAAGTCACCGGAACGGCATTTCCCTGCGCCGGACGTTGATGGTTGGCAGACAGATCCTGAATCTTGATTTTCAAGAATTTAAAAGAAATCTGAAAGGCTTTTCCCTATATAAGTCCGATGATCAGATAGAAAATCTGCTTACTGTGAATGGGGGGTATGCAGAAGGATTTCTGAAAACGCTGGGTGCAGAAGCCATCGATAGTCTGGACTACAGTGATTATGAAGGAGCGAATCTTCTACATGATATGAACCTTGTGATTCCGGATGGCCTCAAGTGTAAATATGACATGGTTCTGGAAAGCGGATCTCTGGAGCATATTTTTAATTTCCCTGTTTCTATGGCCAATTGCATGGAAATGGTGGCAGAAGGAGGCCATCTTTTGATCATAACCCCTGTGAACAACATTATGGGGCATGGCTTTTATCAGTTCAGTCCAGAAGTATTTTACCGTGTTCTCAACGACCGGAATGGTTTTGAAATTGAACAAATGTTGATTTTCGAATATTCTCCGGACGAAAAGTGGTTTTCAGTTGATGATCCGAAGCTCGTCAAACAGAGAGTCGAACTGATGAACAGCAGCGCCACTTATTTGTGTGTCCGGGCGAAAAGAATAAAGGCGGTTGATGTACTAATTCAGTTTCCTCAACAGAGTGATTACGAGGATGCATGGGAAGGCCGGGAAAATTACTATTCCAGACTTGCGCAGGATCGGGATTCGATCGATAAGCAAATTGATCCTTTTGTTCCGAAACGTTTGATCAAGAGGTTTTTACCCAAATTCTTTCTCGACGTGTACAGGGCTTATATTCAGGCAAGAAAAGTGAAATTCAATCCAAGGTTCTACAAAGAAGTGGACATCTGGAAAATATAAAAAAAAACCATCCTCAGTGGAGAATGGCTTTTTCACTTTAACCCTAAACTATTATGAGAACTAAAATTGGTTCACTTGGGATTCTGAATCCGGAAGTGGTTTTATTGGTATTTTAGAATTTAGGACAAGGAATCGGAGATACTTTTTTCTTTCTCCGTTTCGGATTGTCAAATTCGTAAGAAATTGAAATTTCGTGGGAACCTGCCGTGCCAGGTCCGAGTTTTGATATGGTGAGATCGTAGCTGTATCCAACACTGAAAAAGTCGTGTTTAAAGCCTAAGAGCCAAACAAGCGCATCCTGATTGTAAAGACCTTTTTTGAAATTGGCAATCGGAAGTCCTCTGTACCACATTCCCACAATCAGGGGTTTTACAGTGAGGTATGCGCCAAGATCCAGTTGCTGGAAATCACCCTGACGTTTGTATAGAATGGAAGGACTGATGCTTTTTTCAACATCTTTACTACCATAGTCAGAGCCATACATCCTCTTTTGAAGTGGAATTTTCGCACCTGCCATTAAGGTAATCCGCATTGGTAATTTTGCTGTTTGTCCAAGCAGCGACTGGTCTGGCTGGTTCATGTGCATCACGCTGGTCCCAACCCACACATAGCGGCTGTACAACAGGAACCCGGAAGAGATGTCGAAAAACTGCGATCGGTTATAGCTGGCCTGAGCCGGATCCGAAGTTGGAATAGGTACAAAATTTGCGTTCAGCTGATCACGGAAAGTAAGTTTGGTGAAATCAACATTTCGGTTCGAATAGCCAAATGCCAGACCTGCCCGGCCATTCCATTGGCTGGAAAAGTTGATTTCATAGGCGTAATTCAAAGAAAGAGAAGTCGTACTTAATCCACCTGAACCTGCCTGGTCGCGGGTTGCAACCAATCCAAATCCGGAATTATAGGACTTGAAGTAATTATCAATGGAAAAAGAAGTGGTCACAAATGCGCCCGGAATTGATGGCCATTGGTTGCGGTAATTTCCTACCAGGCGGCCTTTGTGTGCCGCACCGGTAAATGCCGGATTATGGTACAAAGGCGCTGCATAAAACTGAGAGAACTGAGGGTCTTGTGCCCATGCCTCTCCTGCCATTGTGGCCAGTGCAAAAAGTATGAATAATTTTTTCATAACATTACGTTTAAGGTTCTCATTATTAGCGTAATAAAGTCACATCTCCCAGGAAGGTCTGAGATTCACCATTTGAAAATTCTGCTACGATGCGGTAGACATACGAGTCTGATGGCATCAGTTTACCGCGGTAATAACCATCCCATCCATAGTTGAGCTTGTTGCTAATGAAGATCAGTTGTCCCCAGCGGTTGTAGATTTGCATCGTCATACCGGATAATCCTTTCACAAACGGATAGAATACATCGTTTTCACCATCTCCTCCGACGATACCGCCATTGGATCCCGCCGGATTCGGAGTAAATGCTGTTGGCACTGCCAGAATCTGGTCACCCCTGGCAACCACACCACCTATGATGGTATCGGCAGCCCAGCATCCATTCGGTCCGACTACTTTCAATGACACATCATAGATTCCAGGATGTGCGTATTTGTGCTGGGTTGACCGTTGGTTCGAAGAGTCTCCGTCGCCGAAGGTCCAGGTATACTGGTATTCAGTCCTGTTATCATTCGGAATGAAAAATGCTGGTTCTTCCGGAGCAACAACTGTACTCGGTGGTGTCGGATCTACATAGAAACTGGCTCTCGGTGTCTCAAACACATTAATGTATTCTACTTTCTCAATGGAATCTTGTCCGCCAAGGCCTTTGATTCTAAGTTTCACAGTCTTCAGACCAGCACTTTCAAAGAATACCACCGGATTACGGTCAGTGAGAATAATTTCCGGGGATCCCTCTTTGTCTACATATACCCATTCATATTTTCGGGCATACGATGAAAGACTGGTAAACTGCACTTCCAACGGACGGCATCCTTCTCTAGGCGTTGCTTCAAACTCTGCTTTCGGAATTCCTGGTTTCACAACCATTGACTTACGGACAGTATCGGTACAACCTGAAGGACTACGGGCAATCATGGTGACTACAAAATTGGTGTCCAGAAAATCTTCATTACTCAATTGGAAGGTGTGAACAAAGCTCGCATCGCCACTGTGTTCAAGCGATCCGTCGCCATATGTCCAGTCGTAAGTCCAGTTGTTGCGGAAAGTCGACTGGTTTCCGATTGTGATAGTGTTGACTGGTAGTTGGATGGAAGAGTCTGACAAGAATCGGAAATCTGCCCTTGGGGTTGCCAGAACGTGAACATGTCCCGTTGCCTGACGAACACAATTCCCTACAGGAGACACCGAAGTGAGAAGAACATTGAATGTCGTGTCTTTTGAGCTGAAGTTTTCGTAGATATGAAGAGGGCTCTTTTCATTACTGGTACTTCCATCTCCGAAATCCCAGGTATAACTTCCAAGATAATTTTCACTGGTATTCTGAAACTTCACAATCTGAGGCTGGCAGCCACTGGAATCATGAATGAAACTTGCTGTCAGATTCGGATAGATCTGAATGTTTTGTGTCTTTTTAGCGATGCAACCCATATTTGAAATGACTGTTTGGTCAACACGGATTGTTTTGGCCGCGAAATTTGGATTGTCAATGATGGTATCGTGGATCCCAAGTGCATTCGGTACAAGCGTATCGCTGATTCCACCTGAACTCAAAACCCAATATGATGATTGCCCGCCGGTGGAAGTATTGGTCAGTGAAATTGGGAGCGGTCCGCAGCCAATGTTGTTATTGGTTGAAAAATCAGCCTGGGGTGCCGGATACACTTTCACGATTGTTTCTGCCGTATCCGGACAGGTATTGGCCTGAAGCTTTTTAGCTATCAACCGAATAGTGAATGACTGGATGGAATCTGAATTGTTCACAAACGTGTAATTCGGACTAGATGAGGTATTCACTGGACTTCCATCTCCAAAATTCCAAATAAATGAATTGGCATTGACTGAATTGAGGGCAGATAACTGGACCGTAAATGGAGTACAGCCATTTGATTGCAGAGATGAAATAACAGCCTGGGTATTCGGACGAACTACCACCTGACGGCGTGTAGTGTCACGGCATCCTTTTGATGAAATCGAATACCGAACTACCTGATAGGTCATGTTGGATACGGGGTGCGAATTGTAGAAAGTGTGGCTGAAGTCCTGGCCATTCAGCGTGGTATCGGTTCCATCTCCAAATTCCCAATTGAACTGGACCGCACTTTCCACATTTCCATTAAACGATACAGGCAATGGGCTGCAACCTTCAGAAGGAGAGATCAGCAGGTCATTGGCCCTTGGTTTAGGCCAGACTTTAATCTTTCGGACCATTGTATCCACACAGTTGGATCCAATGTTGTTCCGAACAGCCAGTTTAACTGTATACACTGTATCAGTGAGCCCTGTGTTGACAAAGGTATGGGTGAGTTGTTCAGATTGATTAACAACCGGAACGCCGTTGATAATCCATCTGCGAACATTGGCCGCCACTGTTGAACTATCGGTAAAAACAACCCTGAGCGGAGTACAACCTGAATCCAGCGTATTTTTGAATCTGGCACGCACCAGAGGATTGATGGTTATGAAGGACTGCTTTACTGTGGTACAACCCGATGCTGATGTGGCTGTTACGCGGATTGGATTCTGAACTGGTGAAGAGGTTTCGTTCGTATATACTTTGTGAATCGTATCAGTTGATGCCGTTTCCAAAGTATCTCCATCTCCAAATTTCCAGGAATAGTGAATACTGTTGATCGGATTAAGGTAGGTAATGGTGGCGTTTAATGGACCACAATTAGCATCCTGGACAGTGTTTGTCTGGAATGCAAAGTCCGGATTGGGATTCACTTTTAATGTTTTTTCAACTATGAAAGGACAATCGGCCGAAGACCTCACCGTCAGTTTAATAGTAAAGACTTTTGACTGGTTCGTATTGTTTGTAAATACTTTGTCCAGCGAAGTCTGATTCGAAGAAGTTCCGTCATAATCCGTAAAATCCCATTTATGAGTGACTGCTCCAACGGTGTTGGCCGAAATGGCAACCGACTCCCCGGAACAAATACTGTCGATGGTTACAATTTCTGCCTTTGGTGAAGGATAGGTAACCACAACTTTTTCAGTACAGTAACTGCAACCATCACCGGTTTGCACACAGATCCGGATGGTATCGCGTTTGTTGACGTTTGTTGTATTGGTAAAAGTTAAAGGAGGAGGAGTCGTTCCGGAATAGGTTCCCAGATCTCCCAGATCCCAGGTAAATGTTGTAATTCCGGTTTGTGGTAAATTCATTGACGTATTCACCACATTTACATTGTTTAATGGGTTGCATCCATCAGCTGGCAGAATATTCAATCCCGGTATCGGTGTTGGGGCAATTTTGATTACCAATGGGATGGATGAAACCACGCATGAATCTCCGTTTGTAATGGTGATTGCTGTTAGAACCACATAATAGAATGTTGAATCTCCGGGTGGTGCGTAAGGAAGGAATATCGGCTGATCTGTTTTGTCTGTTTTCGTGAAAGAAGCAAACTCCTGGCCCTGTAAAATTCCATTGCCTTTA
>ERZ795056.2128-NODE-2128-length-22380-cov-8.516103_pt1 | contig 22380 bp, 16 predicted proteins | sample MGYA00375140_ERZ795056 | MGnify/ENA primary metagenome ERZ795056 (study PRJEB30185, sample SAMN05720227) | activated sludge metagenome | isolation source: Anaerobic digester | place: USA | collected 2015-03-09 ... | reverse complement strand
CCAATGTGCTCACTGCTGTGAGCCCTGGTCAGTTGCTGATCAAGATCGCCCACGATGAGCTGGCCGAGCTGATGGGTGGCCGCAATGCGGGCATCAACATGGCGGGAAACCCCACGGTGGTGCTGATGAGCGGCTTGCAGGGTTCGGGTAAGACCACCTTCAGCGGCAAGCTTAGCGCTTACCTCCGAAAGAAAGGCAAGAAGCCCCTGTTGGTGGCCTGCGACGTGTATCGCCCTGCTGCTATCGACCAGTTGGAGACGTTGGGCAAGCAGTTGGATGTGGTGGTGTTCAGCGATCGGGAGAACAAGGACCCGGTCAGTATCGCCCAGAAAGGCATCGAATACGCCAGGATCCATGGCTTCACCGCCGTGATCATCGATACCGCCGGTCGCTTGGCGATCGATGAAGCGATGATGGATGAGATCGCCCGCGTGAAGAAGGCCATCCAGCCCCAGGAGACGCTCTTCGTGGTGGACGCTATGACCGGTCAGGACGCTGTGAACACCGCCAAGGCCTTCAACGACCGCCTGAACATCGACGGTGTGGTGCTGACCAAGTTGGACGGCGATGCACGTGGGGGTGCGGCCCTCACTATCCGTAGTGTGGTGGACAAGCCGATCAAGTTCATCGGCACGGGTGAGAAGATGGAGGCCATCGACGAGTTCCACCCGGAACGGATGGCCGGCCGGATCTTGGGCATGGGTGATGTGGTGAGCTTGGTGGAGAAGGCCCAGGAGCAGTTCGACGAGAAGGCTGCCCGCGAACTCAACAAGAAGCTGCAGAAGGACCAATTCGGCTTCGACGACTTCCTGGAGCAGATCGGTCAGATCAAGAAGATGGGGAACATGAAGGACCTCATGGGCATGATACCCGGTGTGGGCAAGGCCTTGAAGAACCTGGACATTCCGGATGACGCCTTCAAACACATCGAGGCCATCATCCGCAGCATGACGCCCGAGGAGCGCAAGAACCCCGCATTGATCAATGGGACCCGGCGTCAACGCATCGCCACGGGCAGTGGTACGGATGTGCCCGAGGTGAACAAGCTGCTGAAGCAGTTCGAGGAGACCCGGAAAATGATGAAGATGATGGGGGATAAGAGCAAGATGCAGAACATGATGAAGCAGTTGCAGCAGGCGCAGGGGATGAGGAGGTAGGGCGTACTGATCAACATACGTTAGCACCATGAGACAGATCATAGCCTTGGTTTGGATGCTTGCAGCGGCGGGTTCTTTTGCCCAGTCGGAGGTGCACGACTACTTGTTGATCACCTATCGACCATTTCCAATGGACAGAGTGATTGTGGTGGATAGAGAGGGTGAACCTCGCAGAAGCATTGACCTTCTGGCGCTGAACGGGGACCGAATTGCGGACACTCCAAAGGACCATGCGGTAGCACTTGCCTTGGTTTCAGAGTACGAAACGGGTGGATGGGAACTGGTGAATTTCAACGCTTATGGGGTTGGGGAAAACAAAGCTGAGCGCATGGTTTGGCTGATGCGCAAGCCGAAGCAGTGAACAAACTGATAGCCCTTCGAGTAGACGCGGAAGACCACGGATGGTGGGGGACAAGGCGAATATGAAGGCGATGATCGCGGATGAAACAGGCGCAGGGTACGAGGAGGTGATCCAAAAGGAACGAACAACGGATACGATGAAAACTCTATTGTCAACATTCGCGCTCATACTCTTGGTGTCATCTAGCCAGGCCCAAAGTGGAACGCATGACTATATCTGGATGACATTTGTTGGTCCAGCGCGTATCCTTGAGATCGCTTCAACACTCGATGATACAAGAGTTGTTGATTTGAAGTCCGTTGGTGGGAAAGACGGGGAATTGGACAAGAAGTCCGTGTTAGAGGAGGTGGTGAAGCTGGAATTTCTTGGTTGGGAATTGGTCGATCTTGAGATAACCGGCACACAGTACGTATGGATCATGCGTAAGCCGAAGCAGTGAACATGCTGATCTCAGTTCGAGGAGACGCGGAAGATCACGGATGATGGGGGACAAGAGCAAGATGCAGAACATGATGAAGCAGTTGCAACAGGCGCAGGGGATGAGGAGGTAGAACGCCGCGTTCCAGTTCAAGAACTGCATTTCTTCAAAAGGAAACGGGGCCCAGTAATGAGCCCCGCTTCCTTGTTCCCTGAAGACCTCGTTTCAGCAAGGCGTAGGTAGGGAAGTGATCTCCTGCCACTGGACGAAGTCGGGATCCGATACAGGTTGTCCAGGGCAAGTCCACCTTCCGGTGCTCGTATTGTATCGGAACAGCGGCACGTAGGTGGCCATATCGTCGTACAAGGGTCCCAACTTGAACTTCATGAACCGTTTGTTGGAAGGTCCACTGGTGGAGCCCAAATAGTACCAAACCCCGGATTGGTAGCAATACGTGCCAGCAACCGTTTGTGGCACACCGAAATTCGGGTTGGAACACGTGGTCGTATTGAAGGTACGGATCCCCGTTGCTGCGGAGCGATGTATGGCCAGCGTATTTCGACACAGGTCATAGACGTTCACGGTGATATTCGGCACGAACCCGCTGTTGTTCACGGTCTCGAAGTACCGCCCGAACGTCTTGGCCCTTCCCACCGATCCCTGTGGGTCCTCTTGAGGTGAGGGCGTGGTCACTTCCTTCTCGCAGGCTGCCAGAAGCATCACTGCCAACAAGGGGGCTAGACGCATTGCTTTTCCACTGTTCGATCGTTCTGTTCGCATGATCATGTTGTTCTGATTTGTGCCTACTCTTTCCCAGCTTTTCGGCATTCGCTGTGTCGGCTCGATACCGACGGTGTAAAGCAGCTGATCACTCTTCCTCTGCACATCCTCATAAATGAGGTTGCCGCGGAGATCCATCAGTATGAGTGATATGCGCTTGAAAGAGATGCGCCTTCGACCATATTTCCGGTTGTTGGGTCCATCGCGCAGGTATGAACACTGATCGATGGCCTTGCTTGGCCGTGGATGGCAAGGTCAATGGCGCTTTACGTGGTTCAGCAATCGGCCGGAGGTGACACTTGCTGCGCTTGGAAGTTGCTTCCGGTCTCAACGGTCCACGTTCCGGTCACCGCGTTGTAATGGCCAACGGTTTCTTGCGAAGCAGTGCTCTTGAAGCGCACACGCAGGCATTTGAACCCATTGGGTCTTGTACGGGGTTGGATGATGTGCCATGGGCCATAGTTGGTGCCGGTCCCTTTCAGGAAGGCCACCCCGCCAGCACATACATAGCCAACGGTACAGGGGGTCTGGATCAACATCTCTCCGGTGGAGTTGCATGTGGCGGATTCCCAGATACAAGCGCGCATCACATCGAAGCACGCCACGTCGCCATTGACCAGGTAGTTGGGCGTGAGTTTGCCCGACTTGGTGTAGTCCGTTGACCGGTCCAACGGTTTTTCGACCTCCTCCTGTGTGCAGGACACCAGGAATGCCATGGCCAGGGGCATCATTCGCAGTAGTGATCGGTAGGTACTCATGAGGGTTGTTCCTTTCGTTCAACGCCTACTCTGTCGACAGCTTTTCGGCTTCCGCTGTGTTCACTTCATGTAGTGGATCCAGCTCATTCGGAAAGGGACCCACCCATGACCCAGTGCATCGCTAGCTTAGCCTTGCTCGCTGCCGCAGCAGGCATACACGACATAGGCACAGATGCCATTCGGGATGAATGCGTCCCGATAGAATTTCATGCTTTTGATCACCTTCTTGACCGTGCCGCTGCAAATGGGTGCGTTCAATTGTGCGAGATCCTTCAAGTAGCTGATCGTGGCCACCTGTTCTGCATAGGTCACGTATGGCATTGAAGAAATGGGTAGTTCCACGGAACCCAGTTGTACACAACCCGTTAGGACCTCACTGGAGTAGTTCGTGAACGATCCACACGCAGGAACAGGGAAGCACCGCTGGTAGACCAGGTTGAGTTGACCGGTCGCGGGGGTCGGCGGTCCAGCTATGACAGCGAGGTCCGTATACAGTACCGTCGCCTTCGGGCATCGCGCTTTGGTCGCGATCACAGCTGGGTCCTCGGGAGTGTTCGGACCACGGTCTAGTTCAGAACGTTCACATGAGGTCAGGAGTAACGCACAACAACTGATTATCGTGGTACTCATTCGAAAGATCTTATTGTTTGTCATGATTGATTCTTACTTAGGCCTACTCTATTGACAGCTTTTCGGCAACCGCTGTGCTGGTGGAATTACCAGTATCACAAAGCACTCCATCACGTAAGTGCCTTACATCATCAGAAATGACGTTCACCCGATCAATCATCAGAACTAAGGAATATGGTGCATGATGCTATACGGATCAATGGCTCTGTACCACTTGGATACGAAATGAGGAACGGCCGTCGATGGACGGCCGTTCCTCATTTCGCGAAATGGGATCCTAACGCGTTATCAACATGGTCCGGGTCTCGGTAGCGGTACCATCAATGACCAGGGAGTAGGTATAACTACCAGCCGTGAGCGTGCCTGCAGCGATCACCAATTGGCCCTGACCAGCGGCCAGACCATCGAACGACCGCCAGACCTTTCCTTCCGAGGTGCGGACCACGATGGCGGCCTTGCTCGTACCATCGGGGATCTGGTATGCAATGGTGGTGTTCGTGTTGAAGGGGTTCGGGGCGTTCTGCTCCAACCGGGCCTTGGCAGGCTGTGATGCGTTGCTGCCCATGGACGGTTTTCCTAGTGCTGCTTTGATCGAAGCCAGATCCGCCTCCAGTTGGTCGATACGTGAAGATTGTTCATCGATGATCGCCTGTTGTTCCTGGATACTTCCTACGAGCATGGGGATCAGGCCGGTGTACGACATCGCTTTCATGTCGAATGCGGCGTCGATCAGCTTGCCTTGTTCGTCGAATTGGGCAGGATGGTGCACGTCCATCACCAACGATGGGATGACGGTCTCCACCTCCTGAGCGATCAACCCCATTTGTTCGCCTTGTGAGAGGTTCAGGCCGGGATGTAGATCGTGCTGGAATTGGTACGTCTTCGGAGCGAGTTTCAGGATCGCGCTCAGCGAACCCTTCAAAGGTTTGATATCCGTTTTCAATGATCGGTCGCTGAAGGTCCATTGTGTTGATGTGGTTGAGAACTGGTTGCCATTTGACCACATCGCCCAAGAATTGGGTAATGCGGTACTCGCTTGACCATGTACGCCATACCGCACGGTTCCGGACGAGACGATCCCTTGAACTCCGTATGCTGTTGCAATGAAGCCACCAGTTGCGACCTCCCCTCGTAGTCCATAGCCCCTTGTCACTTGCGGTATTTCACCATTTGCCGAAGGGATCACCGAAAGCCGACCGTAAACACCGATGGCCTGGTCATTCTGGTTCGGATTCCGCGTACTGCCTGCGGCTGTCACGTTCATGTGTCCGAATACGCCCCGGTATTCGCCTGAGCCTTGAGTGTTCGTGCCGTTCTGTTCCATATAACTGAAGGTTCCGAATCGCTCACCAGCATTGGCTTGGTTCCGGTGCTCCACATAGAACCGTGAGCGGCAGTCCGCGTTGAACGCGCCAACCGAAACGGGAAGTACACCAGTGGCACAGTTTGCAACTGGGGCGATGCCTGCGGTCCCGCTCGGAACATAGAGTGATTGTGCCTGTGATCGCGTAACGCCGATCAACAGCATGATTGTGAGAAGATGATCCAGGTGTTTCATGTCTGAGGATTTTCGTGTGCCTACTCGCTCCCAGCTTTTCGGCTTCCGCTGTGCTGATGGAATGACCAGCACAACAAAGCACTTTGTCCCATATCCGGGATACATCATCACAATTGTGGGTCTGGTATGAATTCATCAGTTGAGAGGATCCAACTTCGTCTATCGTCCACTGGAGCGGGAGAACGTGATCGATCAGAGATCGAAAACACTCTACAAAACCACGTCTGATGTAACCTTCGGAGACATATACGGAAAGGATCGTCACCACGATTCGTGGAAGCGGATCGTGAAAAACGAGAGGCCTTTCCGACAACCGGATGTAGCCTAACCACGTTGAAGGCAGTGCAACACCTTGGAATTTCTGCGGCGTTCTGTATGACAGTCCTTCAGTCCTAAGGCTTGACCGGTGAACATGGCCCTTGGTCTTCGAACAAGGTGAAGGCGCTATGGCGTATGGATCAGCTGCAGTCTTGCTCGATGGTCCTTGCCTTGCACCTCCAACACGTAAACACCGGCGTGACCGTTGCCCATGTTGAACGCGTAGCGTGCCACTCCTGACGCATGTTCAAGATTACGCAGTTGGACCGTTCGGCCTTGTGTATCGATGATGCGGACCTCCAGGTGTTCATCTGAAGCGGCGTTCACCACCAATTCGAACGTGCCCCTGGTCGGATTGGGTTGTATCATGTATTCGGTAGCGCGGGTTTCGATCCACCTGCGTTTTCCTGTCGGGGACACCTGTTGACAATACGTCGACTCGCACACCGTATTTCCATTGTCCTCGATGCACTGAACATGCAAGCAAACCGTGTGCGGTGGCCTGGTCTGGAACACATGTGTCGGGTCCGGGATATCAGCAGGAGGAGTACCATCGCCAAAATCCCACCGGTGGATCGCCGTGGTGTTCGGTGGGCAGGCCGAACTGGTGCTTGAGAATTGGAAAGCGCCCCCTTCTTGGTGGCTCCATTCGAACGCTGCTGTTACACATGAACAGGCTTCCGCACTGCTGTTCAGGACGAGGTCCCTTGAACATGTGACCCCGTTGAACCCTGTGAAGGTGATGGACACATGCACCGTGTAGGACCCGGGTCCGTTGAACGTGAACGACGGTGACGGGGCATTCGTGGTGGTACCGTCCGGAAGCACCCACAAATAGGAGATCGCGAAACCGGGCGGGGGAGGCGGGGAGGGTATGAATTCGAATAGGACCGTACAGCCATCCACGGAAGGGGTTGCATGGATATCGCCCTCCACCTCACACCTGTCCGGGCATGCCGGATCGCAGATGGATGTTCCACCATAGGTGGCGCTCAGGGGCGAAGCAGCCGCTGATACGATATCCCCGCAATAGGTGGTCCCCTCAAGGATACAGAGAGGAAGCGTCCCGGTGAATTCGCAATCGGTGGTGTACCGGACCGTGATGGCGATCCAATCCAGTTGTTCGAAACCATTGTTGGCGATCACCGGACAATCGGGGTCAACGGTCACCAATTGACCGTATTCCAAGGGTGATGAATTGGGTGTCAGATGGATTTGCCCTGTGCATAAGCCATTGGTAACAGGTCCATTGCCGAGCACGACCGGTATCGCCGAGGAATTGACGATCGTAAGGCCTGGCTGGAGGTGGATTGAGAACCTCGGGTCGTTCACGCCACCGGCATAGGGCGAATAGAACCAGTAGGTGACGTTGAAGTCCTCACAGAGCACGACGGTTGGCGGCTGGAGCTCCGGGGCTTGAAGCTCATCGAATGTTGCGGGTTCCTCCCACAGGACCAGGTCGGCGGTCCGAACGCCGCACAGTTCCAGTCGCCCCTCGCCGTCAGGATCGATGGGTGAGCACGTCCATCCGACGCTCAGCGGCAGGGAAAGTCCGGTTCCAGTGCAGAAGGTCATCGTTCCACAGAGCAGCACCGTGATGTCGGCGGTGCCATTCCCATGCAACTGGATGATCCCATTGGGTGGCACCGGTTGCTCCAAGCCATCCAATGTGTAATGATCGAACATGAAGCCCGCTGACGATGGCAGCACGATGACCGGGTCAGCAACAGCACTGCCTTCAGGCCCCATGCTGATCTCCCAACAGATCTCGTGCGTCGTGGCATCCACGTCCAACGGTTGGCTTACGGTCAGTGAAGGGACGCTTATGGTAAAGAGCGGTAGATCGTGATCATTGCCGGCTTCCTCGGTACCCGGTTGGCATCCATAGGTGGGGAAAGCGCCGGTACCATAATCTATCCCTTGGGTCTCCTCGGCGTCACAGGTCGGGCGCATCCAATAGCGGTAGGTCGTTTCAGCGAACTCATCCCCGGTGGGCAACGGGGTTGCTGCACCAAGAATGACATCCGGTGGTAAAGGACCTGCGTTGAAGCCTCCGGCTGAAGGGTCGTAGGAACCCGGTTGGATCTGATGGATCTGGAGCCCACTCAAAGACCCGGTGCTTAAGGCAGGTCGAGTGAACGTTGTGGGGACCGGGGCACCAAACGCATCATTGACGAAGATGCGTGAGGAAAGCTGGTCCTGGAACAATTCATAGCCTGCTGGGACCTCATGGGTCAAGCCCTGGAACTCCCCCGGTACCTCGCGATACTCGAAGGGGAACAGGTTCGCGTGGTCCGCTCCTCCGATCCGCACCGTGCCCACGCATTCGAATTCACGAAGGCAGTGGTCCGTACCGGGTACCAGGGATGAACGATGTATGTTGTCGATAGCAATGAAGGAATGCTGTCCTCCCCATCCCTCACAGAAGAGGATCTCGGTTCCATCCGGCTCGTAGGAAGGATCGGCCAGGATCTGATCGCTCAATGAGAGCCCGTTGGCAGTGCCATGGACCGGTGCAGTATGCACGAGATCCGACAGGTACATGTTGGCTGTCATCTCGCTCCGATGCATCCACTCATCGAGCGCTGGTGCGTCGGGGTCCGTAGGAGCAAAGTTGCCGCAGACATCGAACCGTGCGACAATGGTGTAGGTGTGCGCTGCATCGAGGTTACCGCCATCCATTCCACATTGGAACGTTGACGGGGCGCCTTGCAGTTGAAGCGCCTGGTGATCCAGTTGGAAGAAGAACATATCATCCAGCTTCTGGACGATGTTGGCCGGATTGGGCCAATGCAGCTCGAAACGGTCGGCCGGAACGCCCGTTTCGTAGATGAACCGGACATCGGTCACTTGGAGGTCGGAAGCCCCGGCCAGTGAACTCTGATCATCAGACCATGGAATGGTCAGTTCGAGGTAGAGATTGCGATAGTCGTATGGCATAGGCGTGATGGTGGATTGCCAGGTGGCAGAGCTGCCATCCACGCAATAGGCTGTAACGCGTGCTTCCAATTCGTCGCCGGCGATCGAACGATCAAGCCGCACATTCACCAAGGCATCCGGTGGATAGGTGGCGGTATCAATGGAACAGGGGAAGCCGATATCCGGGAGGCCATCGTTGTTGGCGTCCTCATGGCCGAGGTTGACCCGGGTAAGTTCGCATACCGTGGTGATCATTCCCGGAGCTATGCAACCGGGACAGTGGACGGCCATGTCGGCTCCTGTCTCTGCCACGGGGATCCAACAACCTCCGCCGCAGGTGCCAGGGGTCTGTTCCAGGTACATCCTCACGGTGTATTCGGTGGGTCCACCCTCCTTCGCGGGACAACAAGGCAGCATGTCATAGTGGAATGCTGCGCGGTTCAAGTACAACCTGAGCGCGTTGAACGTATTGAATCCGGTACCTGTGCCATATCGGAATAGGAAGGTGGTGCTGAAGTTCGATTGAACTTCTGAGCTGGGCACAGGTGTCTCAGGCAGCACTGTTATGGTGCCATCGGTGAATCGCATGGAGGACGGGAGCAATGCCAATCCTGGTTCCGACTGCCAATCGACACGCACATGGATGTTCCAGCTGCCGTCCGATTGGTCTTGAGCGATGATCTCGGGGTTGGTGCCATAGTCCGCCATGAAATTGGTCGTGGTGATGACGAACTGCTCGACCGCATCCATATCACATAAGGACCCGCTCGCAGGAGGATCCGGCCCGAGCATGTGTACAACAGGGGGGCTGAAGATCTGTGACCACCGGACATCGGCCGGGTCGGGTAATGCGGCGTTGGTGCTCATCCAATGTCCGCCAAGCGGATAAGCTGCATGGAGCAACGCGTCCTGACCATTGACCCCATGGATGGATACGCCACAATCGTTATCACCCGTTACATGCACTGCCCAATGGTTGAGATCGACCGGTTCGTTGAACGCGGCATCCGACGCACAACATTGCCTGGTTGTGAACGTGAGCTCGAGTACCTCGTTCGGATCGAGCCTGGGAACGGAATATAGCACGTGCCATAAGGGTGGGGGCTCGGATACGGGCCAATCCTGAATGCAAAGTGGCAACGGACCAAGGCTGGCCGCCGTCCATGCAGCTTCCAGCGTCTCTACCGTGGTCGGTGTGATCACTACCCCATCGATCGTCATTTCGGGTGCGTAGAGGTAGGTGAACCCTTTCATTCCCGCTTCACTACCGCGTTGGTTCCATACCACCAATTCCACCTCCACGTCATACGCAGGTGCATCAGTGCTCTGGTTCCGGATGTGGTAGGTCCATGGTAGGGTGCCACCGGGGCAGGTCAGGTCGAATGGGAACAGGGTGCCCATTCCAGCGCCGGTGGGACCATCGGTGGTCACGCCCAACACAGGGTTGCTCGCTGTGCGCGCGATCGCAGCATCGAACTCATCCGAGCGACAGAGGTCATTGGGCACGGTGGAACCACAACCCCAGGCCAAGGTCAATGTGGTCACACAGGAAGGACTGAGGCAGACGTCCGGACAGAAGTACTCGGTGATCACTAGATCGGCACCGTATGGCAGATCCACGATCGTGAAAATGACCTCGCTCGAAATACCGGTTGGCGTGACATTGAAACCGGGTACCGCGGTCAATGAATGGTTGATCGACCCATTGGACCATTCGGCCGTCACGGAGGTGATGTTGATATTGGCTTCCAACGAGCCGCTGGTGACGGTGCGTGTGCATAGTTCATTCGTGAACCGCACGCTGCCATTGAAGGTGCCGAACAAGGTGCCGTTGTTGCGGTAAACGAACTTCCTGTCACGGCTGCATTGTTGTGGATCGGGATCGAACAACGTGGACATCGTCAGGTCCGACTGAGCGTCCTGTTGCACGAGCAGCGGGTAGTGGACCTCGAATTGGTGGGAAAGACCATTGACCATTGGAACGGTCGAGATCTGTTCAACGAGCGTCAACGCATTCTGGCCTCCAGCACTCGGTTGTGGGATCAAGCTACAATCCATCCGGACCGTGTAAGCGAAGGACGATGGCAAATGGATGCCATTGACTGGAGAGACGACCAATTGGCCGGAAAGATCGAGCGTGCATGTGACCGTCTGATCCGAACTGACGAAGCTTGTGCCTGTAGCCAACGCGATCGTGATGGAGGAAAGCTGGGCGATCGTGTGCTCCACCCGGAATTCAGCCTCGGAACAGACCACGATGGGCGCGTTAAGTGGGGTGATCACCACTGTTCCTTGTCCGAAGACCAGGAACGATCGGAAGGCACAGATGAACAGGCAGAGTATGGTGCGCAACATGATAGGTCGGATTTGACCTATCGAAGGTCTTCCCTTCGATCCCGCGCTCCATCATCAGAATGGACCATACCACGAGGATCCCTCGGAACTGATGACCCCACTACCGTGCCCTACCCGTTCGCTTGAGCATCTCAACACGGTTCTGCACATGCAGCTTCTCGTAGATGCTACGCACATGGCTGCGGACGGTGGTGATGCTCACAAAGAGCTCATTGGCGATCTCCTTCGCCTTCAACCCCTCGCTCAGCAGATCGAGCACCTGCTGTTCCCGGTCCGTCAACCGTTCACCGTTCTCCAAAGGTTTCACGCCAAAGCTGCTCACCACCTTGCGCGCGATGCTGCCTGTCATGGGACTTCCCCCTTGGTACACGAGCCGGACCGCATCCACCAATTCCTCCAAGGGCGCACGCTTCAGGATATAGCCGGTGGCACCCGCCTTCAAGGCACTGAAGATCTTCTCATCATCCTCGTGCACCGTGCAGATGAGCACTTGCGTGGAGGGCGCCCGGGCCTTGATCAACCGGGTCAGGTCGATGCCGTTCATCGGCACGGGCATCGTCCGGTCCTGAAGATTGATGTCCATGATCACCACATCGATGTGTTCCGCCTCGATGGCGCGCAATGCTGAACCAGGGTCCGCCGCTGCTCGGCAGCTCAGGTCGGGAATGGATGCGAGCAGTTCGGCGAAGCGGGATCGGAAATCGTCGTGATCCTCGACCAACAGGATACGCAATGAGGGGACGGGGCGGTCGGCGAGTGCGTGGGCGATCATGCTACTTGTGTCGGAATGGGTACGGTGATCGTGGTGCGGGTGCCAGTGGGTCCAAGTGGTTCGGTCCGAAGTGTGCCGCTCAAACGGTCGAGCCGCTCCATGATGTTCGCCTTGCCGTGTCCGTTCCTACCATTGGGCCCGTTCATCGGACGAAGGGTGCCGTCATCCTCCAGGATGATGATCATTTCATGATCATGGAAGGATAGGACAACGCGCAGTGTATGTACCACATTGTGCTTGATCACATTCTGCAACAATTCCTTCACCACCAGATAAAGGTCCCTTCGCTCCTTCGAGGAACAGGGAACGGGAGGACCATTGGGAATGGGCTGGGTGCGGAAGACCAGGTCGTGGGAAGCTGCGAATTGCTCGGCGTAGCGTTGGATGAACGCCAATGTGCTCCGCAACTCATCATCCGCAGGGTCCAAGCTCCAGATGATCTCATCGATCTTATGCATCAACGAATGGGCATGCTTGTCCAAGCTCGCCAGTTGTTCGAGTTGCCGTGGAGGGATCGTTGCGGAGCTGGTCGTTTGCCGTGTGAGCAGGAGCAAATGGCTGATGTCGGCACCCAGGTCGTCGTGCAACTCGCTTGCGATCCGGTGGCGCTCTTCTTGCGTGGCGAGTTGTTTCAAGAGCGCATCCTTGTGTCGGCGTACGTTGGAGCGGAAGTAAGCTCGCGTGAGCAGGAATAAGAATGTTGCGCAAAGGACAACAGCCGCGAACAGGGCCAACGAGGTACGATACCAAGGTGGCAGAACACTGACCGCCACCGTGCGAATGGAACTCCAAGGACCGTGGGGGAGGGAGGCCCTGAAGTGGAAGTCGTGCCTGCCAGCGGTCAGCCCATTGAACTGTGTAACTCGTTCGGTCGGCTGCCATGGACCATCCAACGACGTCGACCATTCGATGCGGATCTGCTCCGGCGCTGTGTACGCAAGGGCGGTGAGGGCGATCGTCAACCGGTCGCCCAGGAGCATCTCGACCGAGTCCTTCAAGGCTTTGGTGGTGTCGTTGACCAACACCTGTTGAACATGCAACAACGGTCTCACTACAGCCGGACCCTTCAGCGGTAACGGTACGATGCACAGACCATCCGGTGTGGCGAGATAGAGGTGCTCGTCATCCCCATCGATATCCTCGACATCCCTCAAGGGTGATACGCCGGTGGGGCGGAACACCTGGATCCGTTGCTCGCCGAGCGGGTCCTCGATGATGTAAGCGCCAGCATCCGTGGCGACCAGTATGCGTCCATCACGCACCACAGCAGCCTTGCATTGATCACTGGTCGCCCCGTTCCCCGTGGTGAACCGGGCCAGGATGTCGCCGTTGCGCAACAAGAATGTCCCATTACCCGCCGTAGCGATCACCAACGTACCATCCTCCAGCGCATCGATATCGGTGATCCGAACATGGGAGCCGGGTATCGGGACCTGTACCGAGGTGCCCTCCTCCTTCTTCAGGCGATGCAGCAGGTCCATCGTTTCGAACCAGATGGTGCCATCGGGCATCACATGGGGAGCGTAGATCCGTTGGATCCCTGCATGGTAACGCTTGCGGTACGCGAATACAAGACCGTATTCACCATCCTCGAGCACTGCCAGTCCAAATGCGCTGGCTGCTACGGTGCCGTCCGCCCCTGTCGCAAGCGATTTCTGCCCCCAATCGAGGAGTACTTCACCCTGGGTCATTCGGTCGTCCAAGACCTTGACGAACTCCACCTTGGATCCCCTACCGGAACCAAAACGACCGCTTCGCATGTCCGTGGTGAACCAAATAGCACCATCCGCCGCTTCCTGCAGGTCGCGTACACGTTCCCGCGCCGGTTGCGGTACGGGTGGTAGTAGGAGTGTATCCATGAGGTCCCCCCGAAGCCGTAGGATGGCACCTCCAGCCGTTCCGAAGATCACGTCTCCAGCCTTGGTCATCAGCACCGAGGTCACCGTCCTATGCCGTTGCTCTCGCGATGCTTGTATCAGGCTCAACTCACGGTCCGCTTTCGATATGAGCACCACGCCTTCCCCATCCGTGCTGCACCAAATGTTCTCCTCACTATCCTCGAAGAGCATGTGCACCATCAAATGTTCCAGGATCAGCGTTGTGGGTCGTTCCCGGTCCACGGGGTAACGCTTCACGATGCCGTATCCACCAGTGGCATGCCAGATCGTACCGTCCTTGAACAGGTGCGGCGGTCTGAAAGCGGCCGGTGGGTGGGCATGCGTCACAGGAATAGCGGTATCGACGTCATCATGGAGGACCAACGGTCCATTCGCACCGTTCGCGACCAACGAATCCCCGGAAACGGAGACCATGGGTATGCCGTTGAGCTGTGCCCCCCATGAACGCAGCAATCCCGGCTCACCGGCTCGACACGCATACAGGGATCCGTTCACGACAACCCGCACACGCCCATTTCCCAAACGCAGCGGCAGTACCATAGCCTTTTGCGGAGGTGTGAATCGGTGATCCGCTACCGAATGGGTCCTGACCTTGCCGGCTCGCCAGCTATACAACTCGCCGCCAATGCCGCCGAACCAGTAGTAGCCCTCATCGTCTACAGCCATTCCTAGGAATCCCGAAGCGGGTCGGATCTGTGCGAATTCGGGATGATCCTTCAACCCATAGGCCTTTTCGTTCGCGATGTATGAGAGTCGGCCGTTCAGCATCAAACACCAGATCCGTCCGATCGGATCCTCGTACATGGAAAGCACTTCGTTGTCCGAAAGCCCGTCACTCGAGGTCCAGATCCGCATGGTGCTGCCGTCATACCGCGCTAGGCCTGCGTCGGTGCCGAACCACATATAGCCCTCCCGGTCCTGAAGGATGCCGTAAACGGTATTGCTTGGTAGCCCATCGTTCACGGTCAAGACCGAATAGGGCGGTGACTGGGCGACCACGCTCGACGTGAGCGACGTGGTTAGAAGGACGTTCAGGATGTGCCGCACCAACTTCATCTTGGGCCATTGATCATCTCCATGGCCTGCGAGGCCTAAGTTCGAACCAAAACAGGGAACAGTGGGTCATCAGAACTGAGGAGCATCCCCGCCACGGTCCAGTGATCCCCAAGAGTCGTTCGACGGTGACCGGAACCTGAACGAACCGCGCTAAGCCAAATGGCCGAAGCAGTGTTCTCCCCAAGGCGAAAGGAACGTGGTCGGTTCACGTGCATCCATGATGCATGCTCATCCAATGAGCCCATGGGAAACAACGGTCTTCGGCCCCTCACACCATGGGTCGCCACAACGCGGACGATACACGCCACCAAGTGATCGCTCCCACAACGATCTTCGCAGCATGAAGCCACTACTCATCGCGCTTGCTCTTTCGCTGTTCAGTGTAGGATCGACCGTAGCACAGACCGTCCATGACTACGTTTCGGTCGATTTCTCGCCGAGCGAACGGAAATTGGGGGTGTTCTCTTCGGTGGATGGGGCGAACGTGATCGACCTCAAGGTCACCAACATGAGCGATCGGGATAAGGATATCCTGACCTTCTTCGCCACCATCCAGGAATTGGAGGCCAAGGGTTGGGTGGTCACCGACACCCACATCTTTCCGGTCACATCGAAAGGGTTCGCGATGTACGTCTGGTTCCTCCGTCGCGCCAAATCCTGACCTCATGCACCTCGATCCCCTTCAGTATCCCATCGGCCGGCTCGTGCCCGGTACGCGTGCCGGAACACCCCAGCGAAAGGCCGAGTGTGTCCGTATCCTCGCCGCGTTCCCTGGCCAGCTGCGGACCGCCCTTGCGGGCTTGAGCGATGCCCAGGTCGATACACCTTACCGACCCGGGGGATGGACGGTCAGGCAGGTGACGCATCACTTGGCGGACAGCCATATGAACGCACTGATCCGGTTCAAACACGCCCTTTGTTCGGACGGGATCAGGATACTTCCCTACCCGCAGGATGCCTGGTGCGCACAAGCCGATGTGCGTTTGCCGGTTTCGGCATCGTTGTCCATTCTGGATGGGGTGCACCAGCGTTGGTCCGCCCTGTTGCATGGCATGTCCGAAGCCGAGTTCGGGATGAGCTACTTCCATCCGGATGATGGCAAGGCTGTCCGATTGGACGAGGCCATGGAGATGTACGTGTGGCACTCAGCCCATCACCTGGCCCACATCACGGGACTCCGGGAGCGCGAAGGGTGGTAGGTCCTTTCCCGGCGATCTCGTTGGTGTGCTATTCGACCAGGTACTCTCCTTATCCGTTCTGGCAACCTGTCGAAAGGTTCTCCGTAGAACGGGGCCATGTTCACGCCTCGCCACTCATTCGCTTTGGTCGTAACGTCGATCTTCGTCATGCCACTGGCTGCTCAGACCGGCCCAGGTGGTGTGGGGAACAGCACCACGAACGTGCTTTGGTTGGGAGCGGACCACGGGGTTTTCAGCGATGCTGGCCTGACACCAGCTGTTAGCGGCGCGAACGCATGGCAGTGGAACGACCGGTCCGGTAATGGATCGAACGCCATGCAGGCAATGGCCGCACAACGCCCCAACTACATTTCGGGAGCGCTCAATGGTAAGCCGGTGTTGCGATTCACCGCCGCCAATACCGACCGGATGCTGGCCACGGGCATTCCCAGTGCCAACCGCGCTTCCGTGTGGGTCGTGGCGCGCTACTCCTCATTGCCTTCACCGAACCCCGGTCTGTTGCAAGGTGCCGCCACAGGTGACGCCTATTCCGCCACGCCTGCATTGAAGAACATGGGTATGTGGGTCTCATCAGCCACCACCCAGGTGTGGGGCCGTGGTATCCAGACGGATGGGACCTCACGCAATGTGACGATGGCGACGGCATTGGCGACCGCCACGCCATACGTCCTCAATACGATGTACCGACAGTCGGCCATCTCGCAATATGTGAACCATGGTCCAGCTGGTTCAGTGGCCAGTAACGGCACGTTGCGGTCCTGGACCGATATGGCCATCGGTGCCCAAGCGGGTACGGAGAACTGGAACGGGGATATTGCCGAGGTCATCGCCTTCAACGTGGATGTGAACGAGGCCCAGCGCCTGATCATCACCAGCTATCTCGCCGCGAAATACGGTATGACGCTTACCGCATCCACGGATGTATACCGCGAGGACCAACCTGCACGGGGCAACTACGACCATGAGGTGGCCGGTATCGGCCGCATCAATTCCGGTAACCTGCACACCGATGCACGCGGCACCGGCATCGTTCGCATATCCAATCCGACCGGTCTAGGCAACAACGAGTTCATGATCTGGGGCCATGACAATGGCGTTTTGGGGGCGTGGGGCGTAGGAGACGTACCATCCGGCGTGGAAGGTCGTTTCCAACGAACTTGGCGGGTTTCCGAGCGCAACGGCTCCGGTACTTCGTCGGTGGACGTGGGTGCCGTGGATATCGCATTCGATCTCACAGGCCTCGGCCCCGTTGACCCGGCACACCTCCGCTTGCTGGTCGATTCCGATAACGACGGTTCTTTCAGTGACGAGACGGGCGTGGAAGGAGCCTACCTGGTGAGTGGCGCCCTTTATCGTTTCGATGCAGTGACACTCATCTCCGATGGCATCCGTTTCACCCTTGGTACCACGGACCTCGGAGCGACACCGCTGCCCGTTGAACTGGTATCCTTCACGGCAGAACCGACATCCGATGCACAGGTGCGTTTGGATTGGGTGACGGCCACGGAGGTGGACAATGACCGATTCATCGTGGAACATTCACCGGACATGGAACACTGGAGTTCGGTGGCGAGCGTGGATGCCGTTGGCAACAGCACGACCCTTATTTCCTATTCGGTCATGGATCCCGCCCCGTTCGCGGGATTGAACTACTACCGCCTCCGGCAGGTCGACCTGAACGGGATGGAGGAACTATTCCCGGTGCGCACCGTGACCATCGAACAGGATGGGAGGGACAGACTCCTTTTCCAACCGAACCCATCATCAGGGCTTGTCAAGGTACAGGCGCTCGTGGACCCGTTCGCGACCCATCTGGTGAGTTTGTTCGATGGGATGGGAAGGTGTGTTCATACGCGATCCATGACCGGTTCGGAGCTGATGGCCGGGACTCTGGACCTGACAAAGGTCCCTCCGGGCGCCTACCTGATGCACATCGAATGTGATGGGCAGCGGCGCACCGGAAGACTACAGTTGCTCACGGAATGATGCTGCTGTTCGGAGGCTGACATTCTTCGTCCGTTCGCTACCTTCATCGCCCCATGACGAAGGTGGCCACCCATCAACTACTTGACGGTATCCGCGCCTCCAATGCCATCCGGGAACGGATCGCGCAGGAAGCTGCTGGGATCAAGGCCCGACGAGGGCGGGCGCCCCACCTGGCCGCTGTACTGGTGGGTGAGGATGGCGCCAGCCGCACCTATGTGGAAAGCAAGGTGAAGGCCTGCCAGAGCGTGGGCTTTCGCAGTTCGCTGATCAAGCGCCCGGCCAACACGGCCGAGGATGAACTCCTGCATCTGGTGGAAGGATTGAACCAGGACCCCGAGTTGGACGGCTTCATCGTGCAACTGCCCCTGCCCAGCCACATCAACGCCGATCGCATCACCCTGGCCATCGACCCCCGCAAGGATGTCGATGGATTCCACCCCGTGAACCTGGGCAACATGGTGCTGGGGTTGCCCGGGTTCCTGCCCGCCACGCCTGCTGGTATCGTGGAGCTGCTCCGGTTCTACAACATCGGGACGGTGGGCAAACACTGTGTGGTGGTGGGCCGCAGCAACATCGTGGGCACACCCATGAGCATTCTGATGAGCCGCAATGCCTACCCGGGCAACTGCACCGTGACCTTGGCGCACAGCCGAACGAAGGATCTGGCCTCCATCACTCGTCAAGCCGACATTTTGATCCCCGCCATCGGGCGCCCGGAGTTCATCACGGCGGACATGGTGAAGCCAGGAGCAGTGGTCGTGGATGTGGGCATCCACCGTATGCCGGATACCTCCCGCCAGCAGGGTTTCCGCCTAGTGGGTGATGTGAAGTTCGACGAGGTGGCGCCACTGTGCAGCTGGATCAGCCCGGTGCCGGGTGGGGTGGGTCCGATGACCATCACGAGTTTGCTGCTGAACACGCTGAAGGCGTGCTCCAAGTAGAACAGGCTTTCAGCCCCTTCCGTGCTAGCGGGCCACCACCAGCGGGTGGGTGCTACGGCCTTGATCCGTGGTCAGCTCCAACACATAGGTGCCCACCGGCAGGTGTTCCAGGTTCACCCGATTGAATGGCGCACCCAGCGTGCTGATGACCTGACCCGAGATGCTGAGCACGCGGGCCGAGTGCACCCGACCTGCCCGTTGAAGGTAAACCGTGGTGGAGGCCGGTTGTGGATACAGTACAAGGGCCGGTTCATAGGCCTGTTCGGCGACCATGGTGGTGAGGTCCATGTCCACGGCGATCAAGTAGGTGGTGTTGCCCGCGTTGTCCAACATGCCCGTGATGTAAGCGCGGTCTTCGCTGAACGCGACATCGTTGATCCGGGCACCGTACACGAACCGTTCCTCCGCCCCCCCGTCCGAACCCAGAACGTAAATGCCCAGTTGGGTGATGACCCACGGGCGCCCTGCTGGATCCACTTCCAGGTCAAAGGGAAGGTTGCCATCGTCCGGTGGGCCGGTACTCACCGTGCGCGTCCAGACAAGGTCGCCGGAAATGGTCCGTTCTTCAACAGTGATGGAACCGTTGCCACCCGCATAACAGAAGAACAGGTCCGTTCCGTTGGAACTGATCTCCGTTATCGGTTGGTTGGCCAACACCGGGTAGGTGCCCAAGGGTTCTCCTGTGGTGCGGTCCAGGCGATGTACGGTACCCTCCCGAACGGCCTGTACTTCGTTACTGACGATCACGGCACAGTCGAATTCCAGCATGCCGGTGAAGTTCCTGCTCCACTGGATCCAACCGTTTGGGTCCAGAGCGAAGAAGCCGAAGTTGAGGTCCTGGGTCCGGCGGAAGATGATGGTACCGTGTTCGTCCACCAGCAACCGGGCATCGGATGAGCCGAAAAGGTCGCGACCCAGGCTCAACTGCCAGCGCGGTCCGTTCTCATGACAGTGAACGCTTCCGACATTGCCGTAGGTGTCATTGCGTCGTTCACGGGCATGGAACACCTTTCCATCCCGTGCCATCAGGCTTGCCGTCCCCTCCTGATTGGCCGGAAATGCCATGGGGTTGGGGGCCGGGCTGCCCAATAAGGGGGGCGGGGCCGGTGTCAGATCGATCCCATCGGGGGCGAAGGTGAACAAGTAGTCCCACCGTGTACTGGCGACTTCGAACTCGTCGTCAACCGTAACGTGTACAAGGCCCGTGATCGGATCCACGGCGACATGGTTATCACGCCAAGGCATGGAATTGAAGCTGCCTTCCTGTCCATACGGCCAGGTATGGGACCAGACCGGTACCAAGGGTGTTTGGCCCTGGAGGAAGGACGGTAGCAGGCTAGCCACCAGTGCGGAAGTGATCGCGGTGCGCATGGTGGTTCAGGGTTGTGGAGTGCCGACGAGGACGTAGCTGGTGGGGTTTGTGGCATCCAGCTTGCCGGTGATGCTCAACTTGCCGTTGACGAAGTCCAGGTCGGTGATACTGGCGTAGAGGGTACTGGTGCTGAGCAGGTCGGCATCGGTGCCCACCCGCAGCAGGCGGCCCTGCCCTTCGGCCGTGGTGCCGATCCACCATTCGCCGTTCTCGCCCAGCACCACATCCAATCCGGCAGGGGGCGTGGCGTAGGTCTGGAAAAAAGCACCTCCTCCTCCCGTAGCCCCTTCGGTAAAGGACCAATAGCCGAAGTGAAGGGTGTTCCCTTGGATACAGGCCCAATGGATGCGATCGCTACCGGCCACGAGTCTGGCATCGCCCTGCAGGGGCGGTGTAAGGGCGGCGGGGTCTTCCGTATCGATGAAGGTGCCGGTGTTCCGGTCGAAGAGGACCAGCAAGGGGAAGGCGGCCATAACGACGGTATCACCCAGCAAAGCGACGCTGGAAAAGCGCCCGAGAGCATCGGTGCCGACGGGGTCCCACAGCACATCCCATAGCACGTTGCCTTGCAGGTCGGTCTTGATCGATCGCCCCCTGTCGTTGTTGGCCGTGCCCACCATGGAACTGCCGCACACATAGATCGCATCGGCCTCCACCTGCATGTCCAAGCCAACGTCCAGCAGGTCCTCTTCCGGGCTTTGGATGATGAGTTCCGCAGCACCGGCGAACAGATGCCAATATTGGTCCTGCACCACCCCACCGATGTTCTGGTGCGCCATGAGCGCGTATGGCACGGAGTCGATCACTGTGAGGTCCACCAAGTGGTCCAAGCTGCCCACATTGAACCGATCCGGATAGGCCGGAGCCACATCGGAGCCGTCCGGAAGGAAGGGCAGCTTCACCTCATCATTGGCATTCAGGGTGTTGATGTCGTCTTGGAGGGCCCAAAGGTGTTCATTGGTCACGGGGTCATGTGTGATCACCCCCGTGCCGTTACCGAACCATCGCAAGGCCGTCCATTCCAGATCGATGGGTGGGGTTTGGGCCTTAAGCGCATGGCTGATCAGACCAACGAGAACGAGTATGGATAGTCTACTCATGATGAGTGCATCTGGTTCGAAGACGTGAGAATCACAATAAGTTGCCAACGACCTGGCTGAACCGGACCGGATCACGCAGGGGAAGGAGCGGCAAGGCCCCGCCTACAGCTTCCCCGCCGTGATCTCCTCCACCACCCCCGGATCCAGTAGGGTAGAGGTATCCCCCAAACTCCCCAGCTCGTTCTCCGCCACCTTCCGCAGGATGCGCCGCATGATCTTGCCGCTTCGAGTCTTGGGCAGCCCGCTCACGAACTGGATCTTGTCCGGCTTGGCGATGCGGCCGATGCCGGCCACCACGGCTTCCAGGATCTCGCCGCGCATGTTCTCCATGGCCTGCGCATCGTCGGCGGGGATGGGTGTTTCGCAGACCACGTAGGCGTAGATGCCCTGGCCCTTGATGTCGTGCGGGTAGCCCACCACGGCGCTTTCAACCACGCCCTTGGCCTGGTTGATGGCGTTCTCGATCTCAGCCGTGCCGAAGCGGTGGCCGCTCACGTTGATCACATCGTCCACCCGGCCGATGATGCGGTAACGGCCGTCGGCATCGCGCTTGGCGCCATCGCCGGTGAAGTAGTAGCCCTTGTAGCTGCTGAAGTAGGTCTGGCGGCATCGCTCGTGGTCGCCCCAGGTGGTACGCAACATGCCGGGCCATGGGAACTTCATGCATAGCAGGCCCTCCACCTCGTTCTCGGTGATCTCCTTGCCTTCGGGCGTCAGCAGCACAGGCTGCACTCCGGGCAGCGGCCAGGCGGCGTGCGCGGGTTTCTCGTCGTTCACGCCCGCCATGGTGCTGATCAGGATG
>ERZ795056.2117-NODE-2117-length-22443-cov-19.462569_pt1 | contig 22443 bp, 20 predicted proteins | sample MGYA00375140_ERZ795056 | MGnify/ENA primary metagenome ERZ795056 (study PRJEB30185, sample SAMN05720227) | activated sludge metagenome | isolation source: Anaerobic digester | place: USA | collected 2015-03-09 ... | reverse complement strand
GCGGTGACGCGCACGATGCGGTTGTGCGTGCCGTTCTCCGGTGTCGTGTGGTACAGGTAGATCCAGCCATTGGTCGCGAAGTCGGGGTGCAACGCCACACCGATCAGGCCGCGCTCGCCGGTCGAATCGACGGTGAGCGTGGTGAACGCTGCGGGCAGCAGTGCGCCGTTCTTCACCACCCGGAGCGCGCCGCCTTGCTGCGCGACGAACCAGCGTCCATCGGGCGCCTGCGCCATTGCGGTGGCATTGCTCAAGCCGGAAACGGACGCGGTGTTGCGCGTGAAACCCGTCGGCTGCGTGCGCGTGCCGCCGAACTCCACCGTGGCGCTGGCCCAGGCCGACACGTTGCCGGCGGCGTCGCGGGCGCGAGCGCGCACCACGTGCTGGCCCGAGGCGTAGGCGGTGGTGTCGAGCTGCACGCTGTGCGTGCCGCCGGTGCCGGTGCTGCCGAACGCCTGGCCATCGACCTGGAACTCGATGCTGCCGACGGCGATGTTGTCGGTCGCCGCAGCACTCAGCGTGATCGTGCCGGTCAGTCCGGCCGCTGCGGCCGCCGGAGCGGTCAGCGTGGTCACTGGTGCGGCGGTGTCGTTGCCGGGGGTGGTGCCGGCGTCGTCGCCACCGCCGCCGCACGAGGCGAGCGCGAGCAGCGCCGCGGCGGCCAGCGTAGTGATCGAAAGGCTGAGCTTGTTCATGATGTCCTTCCCTGCATTCGAGCCGCGGCGGATTCTGGAAGACCGCCCCTTTCCCCACTGTGAAGAGTTGTAGCGCCGCTCAACTGAGCCGGCTCAACCAGTCCAGCAGCAGGGCGTTGACACGCTGCGGCTTCTCCATCGTCAGCATGTGGCCGCAGTCCGGCAGCAGGTGCAGCTGTGCCCCGGCGATCCCCGCAGCGATCTCGCGCGAGCATTCGGGCGGCGTGACGCCATCACCTTCGCCGCACACCACCAGGGTCGGGCATCGGATCTCGCGCAGGCCGGGGGCGCCATCGGGCGCGGCGACCATCGCGCGGTTCTGCCGCACCAGCTGCGGCGTGCCGGCACGGCGCACCATCGCCAGATAGCGGTCGAGCAGCGGCTGGTCGTCCCAGGCACTGCGGTCGAAGACGAACCAGACGTTCGCTTCCAGGACGTCGTCGCCCTCGCCGGCTTCGAACATCTCGATGGCCTGCAGGCGAACAGCCCGCAGCGCATCGGTGTCGGCGCGCGCCGTGCTGCCCAGCAGCGCCAGGCCGCGCACGCGATGCGGCGCGAGCCGTGCCGCTTCCAACGCCACCCGCCCGCCCATCGAGGCGCCAATCAGCACCAGCTCGCCGGGATGATCGGCCAGCAGCGTCATGGCCATGCCGGCGATGCTGTCGGCGCGCGTGTGCACGTCGCTCACACACGGCGCGAAGCGAGCGCCCAAGGCCACCTGCTGCGCTTGCCACATCCCGGCATCGCAGGCCAGGCCTGGCAGCAGCACGGTCGCGAAGGGAGCTTCGATGGCGTTCACGCTGCGCAGTGTGCCTCGGGCCGCCAGCAATCGGTTACGACTGCGGCCTCAGGCCGCGCCGGCCGGCCGTCGATAACCGTCTTGTCACCTGCGGCCCGTGACGCAAGACGCGGCCGCATTGCCCCGAATGTTGATCAGGAGCCTCGCATGCCCACCGTCACCGCTACCGCCACCGCCCCGCGCAGCGCCGCGCCGCTCGACCTGAGCATCCCCCGCACCGATGCGCCGAAACGCCAGCACTGCCAGGACCGCGATGAAGCGGGGCATTGCGACGCTGCGGCGCCGCGCCGCAACCCGCTGGTGGCGGCCATGATGCAGGCGCTCGGCAGCCTGATGCCCAGCAGCAAGACGACGGCGGCACCCGACTCGAAGGCCGCGGCGACCGACGCGTCTTCCGCGTCCGGCACAGCCACCGTCACCGCCGACGCGAGCAGCAGCCTGAAAGACGCCGCGATGGCCTTCGCCCACGAGCTGTTCGACGCGCTGCGCTCGACGGGATCCGGCCGCGACGGCCGCGACTCGGCGAGCGAGCGGGGCCGCGTCCACGGCCATGGCCATGGCCACCACCATCACGGCCGCGGTTACGGCGACCTGGCGCAACGCCTGGAGCGCCTGGCCGCCGAAGTTGCGGCGCCGGCCAAGCCGGCCCAGCCCGCGCCGACCGACGGCACCGCCGTGTCGCTCACGGCCAGCCTGACCACCGCCTCGATCAGCACCACCAGCGGCGCAGCCGATGGCAGCAGCACCACGTCGGTCAACCTGACCACGGTGAACCTGAGCCTCACGCAGCAGTCCGCCCAGGCCCAGGCATCGAAGGAGTCGCCGTTGCTGTCGGCCTTCCGCAAGCTGTTCGATGCGCTGCAGCCGGCCACGGGCGGCGACGCGGCGAAGCCCGACGCGGCCAGCGGCCTGTCGACCTTCCTTCGCCAGCTCGCACAGTCGCTGCGCAGCGGCCAGGACGCGGACGCGCCGGCCCTGCCCACCCAGGGCAGCCTGCTCAGCGTGGCGGCCTGAGCGCCGCCTGCGCCTCGGGGTTCGCGCGGTCCAGCCAGCGCCCTGCTTCAGCCGGCGACAGCGGCCGGGCGTACAGATAGCCCTGCATCACATGGCAGCCGGCGGCCCGCACGGCCTCGGACTGCGCCGCCGTCTCCACGCCCTCGGCGATCACGTCGAGCTCCAGCGTCGCCGCCAGGTCGCAGATCGCCTTGACCACCGCGGTGGCATCTCGCGCCGGCAGCGGCTCGATCAGCGTGCGGTCGATCTTCACCGTGCGCAGCGGCAGGCTGCGCAGCATGTTGAGCGATGAGAAGCCGGTGCCGAAGTCGTCCAGCGCGACCTCGATGCCGTGCTCGCGCAGCTGCGCGATGCGGCCGCGCGCCTGCTCCATGTGCGTGACTGCCACGCTCTCGGTGATCTCCAGCGACAGCAGGCCGGGCGGCACGCCGTGGCGATGCAGTGTGCGCAGCACCTCGTCGACGAATCCGGTGTCGAGCAACTGCAGCGGCGAGACGTTCACCGCCACCGGCACGCCGTGGCCGAAGCGGCCGCGCCAAGCCACGATCTGCGCGCAGGCCAGGTCGAGGATCAGCTTGCCGAGCTCGCGGATCATGCCGGTGCGCTCGGCCGCGGGGATGAACTGCAGCGGCGAGATTCGGCCGCCGCTCGGCGGATCCCAGCGCACCAGCGCCTCGAAACCGACCAGCACCGGCGGGCGCAGGGCACTGCGGATCTCCACCTTGGGCTGGTAGACGAGGCTGAACTCCTCGTTCTTCAGGCCCGCGCGCAGCGCCTGCTCGGCCAGCAGCGTGGCGCCCGAGCCGCGCTCGAAGCGCTCCTCGGCGAACTGCAGCGAGGTGCCGGGCGTGTGCTTGGCCTCGTGCATCGCCGCGTTGGCCGCACGCAGCAGCGCCTCGGGGTCGCGGCCGTGCGCCGGGTGCAGCGCCACGCCCATCGAGACGTCGAGGAAGAAGTCGTGCCCAGGCAGCGCCACCGGCTGCGCCAGCAGCTCGCGCACCGCCTGCGCCACCTGATGGGCCATGTGCTCGCTGTCCTGCGCCGGCGCGAGCAGGGCGAACTCGTCCTCGCCCAGGCGCATGGTCTCGGCGCGACCCCGCAGCGCCGCTGCCAGGCTGGCCGCGAGTGCGCGCAGCACGTCGTCGCCGACCGAGTGGCCGTGCGCCTCGTTGAAGAGCTTGAAGCGGTCGACGTCGAGCAGCAGCAGCGCGAAACCCTCGCCGGCCGCGCACATGTCGCGCAGCCTGGCCAGCAGCGCGCTGCGGTTGGGCAGGCTGGTCAGCTCGTCATGGGTGGCCTGGTGCAGCATCGCCGCGGTGGCGTCGTGCTGCGCGGTCTCGTCGCTGACGACCACCTGCTCGGCCGCATCGCCGTCCCAGTCGACACGCCAGGCCGAGAAGCGCAGCCGGATCGGCGTGCCGTCGAAGCGGAAGCGCTCGCCCGACCAGTCGTCGCGCTGCAGTTCGCCGGACAGCAGCTTGCGATGGCGCGCTCGGCCGATGGCGCGCTCGGCCTCCGGCATGGTGGCGTCGCGCCACAGCGTGCGCACGTCCTCCAGCGAGTTCAGTCCGTAGATGCGCAGCAGCGCCGGGTTGGCGTAGAGCAGCTGCTCGCCGCGCACCACCGCCACGCCCTGGTGCGAGTGTTCGGTCAGGCGCATGAAACGCTCGCGCGCCACCCGCGAGGCCTCCGCCGAGCGGCGGCCGGCCGCATGCAGCAGCGTCAGGCCCATGCACAGCCGGATCAGTGCCGCGACGAGCGATTGGCGCTCCGCCACCACATCGCCGAAGGCGAACACCTGCAACGCGTTCAGCGCCAGCAGCACCAGCAACAGCCCGGCCAGCCGCTCGGCACCGCCGCGGCCCCACAGCCAGGCCGCCGCCGCGGCACCGACGAGCACGTTCAGCCCGGCCGGCACCACCAGCGCCAGCGGCAGGCCCACGGGCAGCAGCCCCAGGCCGAGGCCGAGCAGCGCGACGGCGCCGATGCGTCGCTGGCGCGGCGTGAACGGCCGCTCGGCCAGGTGGCCCACACCCACCGCCAGCAGCCCGGCCGACAGCAGTGCCAGCGCGACCAGCGTGGCCAGGCCGACGGTCTGCAGCCAGCGGTCGGGCGCATTCAGCGCGGCATAGGCCGGCGGCAGGCCGGCATGCAGCAGGAAGGCCAGGCCCACCATGCGCAGGAAGGCCTGGCTGTTGTCGCGCTGCCAGGCCAGCAGCAAGGCCACGCCGAAGCTCAGGCTGACCGCGACGTTGAGGAGATAGATCGCGTTGTTCACGGGCGGGGCGTCAGCGACGCTCCTGCGCGATCCACTGGGCCGCGCGCTCGGCGATCATCAGCGTGGGCGAATTGGTGTTGCCGCTGGTGATGGTGGGCATCACGCTGGCGTCGGCCACGCGCAGGCCCTGCACGCCGTGCACGCGCAGCCGTGCGTCGACCACCGCCATCGGGTCGCTCGCCGGCCCCATCTTCGCGGTGCCCACCGGGTGGAAGATGGTGGTGCCGATGTCGCCGGCCAGGCGCGCCAGCTCCTCGTCGGTCTGGAACTGCATGCCCGGCTTCACTTCGCGCGGCAGGTACTTCGACAGCGCGGGTTGCGCGACGATGCGCCGCGTCAGGCGCAGCGACTCGGCGGCGATGAGCCGGTCCGTGTCGGTGGACAGGTAGTTCGGCGCGATGCTCGGTGCGTCGCTGCTGTTCGGCGTGCGGATGCGCACTGCGCCGCGGCTGGCCGGGTTGAGGTTGCACACGCTGGCGGTGAAGGCCGGGTAGCGGTGCAGCGGCTGGCCGAAGGCGTCGAGCGACAGCGGCTGCACGTGGTACTCGAGGTTGGGGTGCGGCTGGCCCGGGTCGCTGCGCGTGAATGCGCCCAGCTGCGATGGCGCCATGCTCATCGGCCCGCTGCGCTTGAACAGGTACTCCAGGCCGATGCGTGCCTTGCCCCACCAGGAGTTGGCCAGCGTGTTCAGCGTGGTCACGCCGTCGACCTGGAACACGGCGCGGATCTGCAGGTGGTCCTGCAGGTTCTCGCCGACGCCGGGCAGCGCGTGCTCGACGGCGATGCCATGCTCGCGCAGCAGCGGCGCCGGCCCGATGCCCGAGAGCTGCAGGATCTGCGGCGTGCCGATCGCGCCGGTGGCCAGGATCACCTCGCCGCCTTCGCGCAGCCGCGCCTGCACCGGGGCGCCGCCGCCGTGCGGCAGCACCTCGATGCCCACGGCACGGCGACTGCCGTCCCACGAACCCCCGGCTTCGTGGTGCGCGAGCAGCAGGCGCGAGATGTGCGCGCCCGTCCACACCTGCAGGTTGTCGCGCTCCTGCACCGGGCGCAGGAAGGCCTTGGTGGCGTTCCAGCGCACGCCGGCGCGCTGGTTGACCTCGAAGTAGCCCACGCCTTCGTTGTCGCCGCGGTTGAAGTCGTCGCTGGCCGGGATGCCGGCCTGCTGCGCGGCCTGCGCGAAGGCATCGAGGATCTCCCAGCGCAGGCGCTGCTTCTCGACACGCCACTCGCCGCCCTGACGCGCGCCGCTCTCGTCGAAGCCGGGCGCGGCGTGGAAGGCGTCTGCGCCCTTGTGGAAGTCTTCATGACGCAGGAAGAAGGGCAGGCACTCGTCCCAGCTCCAGCCCCCGTTGCCCAGTGCGCCCCAGTGGTCGTAGTCGCGTGCCTGGCCGCGCATGTAGATCATGCCGTTGATGCTGCTGCAGCCGCCCAGCACCTTGCCGCGCGGGTAGCGCAGCGAGCGGCCGTTCAGGCCGGGGTCGGGCTCGGTGGCGTAGAGCCAGTCGGTGCGCGGGTTGCCGATGCAGTACAGGTAGCCGACCGGGATGTGCACCCACAGGTAGTCGTCGTTGCCGCCGGCCTCGACCAGCAGCACGCGCTTGCTCGCATCCGCGCTCAGGCGATTGGCCAGCAGGCAGCCGGCCGTGCCGGCACCGCAGACGATGTAGTCGTATCGCGTCTCGCTCATCCCTGCCCTCGTGTTCTGCGCGCGATGATACGGAGTAGCCGGTTCAGCCCGGCGTCGCGGCTCGCCGCGCAGGATCGGTCTCGCCGGGCCACAGCGCTACGGCGCTCGCCAGCAGGCAGGCAGCCGCCAGCAGCTGCGGTTGGCGCAGGGCATCGCCGCCCCCGCTGCCGAACCACTTGACCGTGAAGGGCCCGATCAACTGGCCGGCCGCGAAGGCCGCGGTCATCGCCGCGATCAGCCGCGGTGCGCCGGCGCCGGCGAGCCGCCGCGCCTCCTGCATGGCGGCCATCGTCATCACCATGAAGGTGCCTCCGACACAAACGGCGCACACCAACAGCCCCGCCAGGCTCGGCCACAGCGCCGCGGCGAGCAGCCCGGCCGCCATCACTCCCTGCGACACCGCCCACAGCCGCCGCGGCGGCGCCTCGCGGAACAGCGCCGAGGCCAGCAGCGTCGACAGCGCCGCCGCCAGGCCGAAGGCCGGCCACACCCAGCCGAACAGCGCCGGGTCGGGCACGAGCTCACGCGCCTGCGCCGGCAGGAAGGTGGCGGGGACGATGTAGCCGAAACCGAAGAGGCCGTAACAGACCACCAGGCGCCAGCCCGCCGACCCGATCGGCGACGGCACGTCGGCGCCGCGCGCGCCAGCTTGGCTGCGCGCGGGCAGGGCCCACCACACCGCGGCGGCGACCAGTGCGCTCGCGCTGCCCAGCAGCAGCCAGGTCGGTGCCGGCTCCAGGCCCGCGGTGCCGGCGGCCAGGCCGACCAGCCCGGCCGCGGCGATGCCGGTGCCCACGCCGGCGAACACCACGCCGGCCAGGTTGGAGCGGCCGAGCGATGCCAGCGTCGTCAAGGCCCAGGCCGACACACCGACCAGCACGCAGGCGCTGGCCACGCCGGCACCGAAGCGCAGCAGCAGCCAGGCCGCGAAACCGAGCGGCAGGCCCATCGTCAGCGTCAGCAAGGCCACGGCCGCCAAGCCCCAGCGCGCCGCCTGCAGCGGCGGCGGCGGGAAGAAGGCGCAGATCAGCGCGCCGACGAGGTAGCCGAGATAGTTGATCGCGGCCAGCCAGGCGCCCTGCGGCAGGTCGAGCAAGCCGGCGGCCTGCATCAGCGGCAGCATCGGCGTGAAGGCGAAGCGGCCGACGCCCATCGCCGAGGCCAGGCCGGCCAGGCCCACCGCCATGGCCAGCGCCGCGCCGGGCCCGTCTCGCGCCTGCCGCATCGCCAGGCTCAGCGTGCGGTCGCGACCAGCGCCGGGAACAGCTTGACCAGCCCGTCGCTCATCACCTCGACCGCCAGCGCGGCCAGGATCAGGCCCATCAGCCGCGTCATCACGTTGATGCCGGTCTTGCCCAGCACCTTGGCGATGCGCCCGGACAGGCTGAATGCCACCCACACCGCCAGCCCGATGACGACTCCGTAGCCCACCAGCACGGCGAGCTCCCACCAGTGGCGCGTCTTGTCGGCGTAGATGACCATGGTGGAGATGGTCGCCGGGCCGGTGAGCAGCGGGATGGTCAGCGGCACGATGGCGATGCTGTCGCCGGCGTCGACCTTGGTGTCGCCGTCGTTGACGTCCTCCTTGCGGCCCTCCGCCGGCTGGGCGTTGAGCATCTGCAGCGACGAGATCAGCAGCAGCATGCCGCCGCCGACCTGGAACGACGCCAGCGAGATGCCGAAGAACTCGATGATCTTGATGCCGGCCAGTGCGCTCACCGCGATGACGCAGAAGGCGCTGAAGGCGGCCACCCGGATGGTGCGTTGCCGCTGCTCACGGCTGAACCCCTGGGTGAAATGGATGAAGAAAGGGATAACCCCGATCGGGTTGACGATAGCCAGCAGCGCGATCAGCGGCTTGAAGAGATCCATCCGTGCATCCTAGTGCCGCGCTGGCCGGCATGCCGAGGCGTGGCGCCAGCGAACCTCAGCCCGAAAACAACACTTTCTGCCGTGAATCGATGCGCAGTTTTGCGCAGTTCACTTATATTCGCCAGTCTGTGTATGGACGCGGCGCCTTCGCTTGAATGGTTCACGATGGGTAGAAGCTCCACATGGTCTGTAGGAAATGGAAAGGGGCTCTCCCATGGGCAACAAACTCTACGTCGGTAACCTCGCCTATTCGATCCGTGATGAGGATCTTCAACAGTCGTTCTCGCAGTTCGGCACGGTGACCTCGGCGAAGGTCATGATGGATCGCGACACCGGTCGCTCGAAGGGCTTCGGCTTCGTCGAGATGGGCTCGGATGCCGAGGCTCAATCGGCCATCAACGGCATGAACGGCCAACCGCTCCAGGGCCGCGCGCTCGTCGTCAACGAGGCCCGCCCGCGCGAAGAGCGTCCGGGCGGCTTCGGCGGCGGCGGTGGCCGCTCCGGTGGCGGCGGTGGCTACGGCGGTGGTGGCGGCTACGGTGGTGGTGGCGGCGGCGGTTACGGCGGTGGCGGCGGTGGCCGCTCCGGCGGTGGCGGCGGCTACGGTGGTGGTGGCGGTGGCCGCTCTGGCGGTGGCGGCTACGGTGGTGGCGGCGGTGGCCGCTCCGGCGGTGGCGGCGGCAGCTACGGCAGCGGCGGCGGAAGCCGCGGCGGCTACTGACAGCAGCCAGTCACGTTCGGCAAGAAGGGCGGGTGCGAAAGCACTCCGCCCTTTTTCATGAGCCGAACTCGAACGAGGCTTTCACGAAGAGTTCGCTCTCGCTGCGGCGCGGCGCGCCCGGTGCGGGCCGCTCGGTCTGACGGCTGAAGCCCGTGCTGAGGCTGCGGCCCAGGCCGAAGCGGCGCTGGAACACGATCGAGGTGCTCTGCCCGCGCAGGTCAGCCGGCGCCGGCAGCTCGCCCGTGCCGTAGCGCACGAAACGCGTGCCCTGCCAGACCGCGCGCAGCGAGTCGCGCGCGTCGAAGTGCAGCACGCCCAGCCACTGCAGCGCCGTGTCGGCCAGCGCGCGGCGGCCGTCGGGCGCGTCGATGAAGTTCTGTTCCAGACGCTGCTCGGACTCGACCCACCAGCGCTGGCCGATCGGCGTGCGCAGGTTCAGCTCGAACAAGGCTCGCACGCCCCGGCCGACGCGGTCGGCCTCGACGTCCAGCCGCTGGCCGAGCGTGCTTTCCACATGCAGCTTGGTGAGCCAGGGCGCCGGGTTGACGCTGTAGTTGAAGTTGATCGCACGCAGTGAATGAAGTGCGGCATCGGTGCGCGCCCGCTCGGCGTCGAACTGCAGTTGCACCGAGGCCTCGGTGTTGCGCGACGCGACCAGCCAGATGCCCGGGTGCACGTAGCGCCCGATGGTCTGCCCGCCGGGCACGACGCCGGCGTCGGCCAGCGTGCTCTTGTGCTGCAGCCACAGGTAGGTCTCGAACTCGTGGGCCCGGAAGCTCAGCGGCCCGGGTACCTGCAGCTCGCCCCAGCGGCGGATCAGCTCGGTCTGCAGGACGCGCGCGCCGGCCTGCTCGACGAAGCCGTTGTCGTTGCGGAACTTCGGGCTGACCTCGGTCGCCTCCGCGGTGAAATTCCATCCGGGCACACGCATCCACCACGCGGCGTTCAGGTGGTGCCCGCTCTGGCCGGTCCCGCCGGCATCGTCGTGGCTGCGCGAGGCCATCGCGCGGGCGCGGAACTGCTGCTCTTCGTCGGGCCGCCAGACCACGTCCGCCCCGGCGACGCGGTTGTTTGCGCCCGCGGTCTCGTCTCGCTGCGACAGCAGTGCCCCGGCGCTGAACTGCTCGCCGTGCCAGCGCCCGCGCAGCAGCGTGGCCTGCGAACGGCGATCCTGCAGCAGCACGTCGGTGGCAAAGGGGCCGGGGCGCAGCAACAGGCCGCCGCCGTCGTCGCGCAGCGTCAGCGCTGTCGCGTCGGCCTGCACGCCGCGCCAGGTGGCGCGCAGGCCCCAGCCCGGGTCGGTGATCGAGCGCGAGTAGAAGGCCGCCAGCGGCAGGTCGAGCACGTCGGTGCTCTCGAGGAAGAAGGGCCGCTTCTCCGGCACGCTCAGCGCGAAGCGGGTGTTGCCGGCGAGCTGCGGCACGTCGAGCTCGACCTGCGAGAAGTCGGGGTTCAGTGTCGCGTCGAACACCCAGTCGGCGCGTGGGCGCCACTTGATCTCGGCGCCGAGCGCGCCGCGCGTGGCGCGCTCGCTCGAAGTGCCATCGCTGCGGCGAGTCGAGCGCAGCGTCAGCTCCGGCCGCACCGACAGCAGCGCATGCGAGCGCACGCGCTCGGCGATGTCTTCCAGCCCGGCGATGGGCTGCAGTTCGGCGATGAAGTTCAGCGCGTCCTTGGTCAGCGGCGCGCTCAGCATCAGCATGCTGGACTCGCGCGGGATGCCGCGCGTGGCCATGATGCGCCACGGCGCGCCGCCCTCGTAGGGGTAGCGCAGCGTCATCAGCGGCAGGCGCAGCTCGACGCTGTAGCCGTCGCTCAGGCGCTGCACGGCAGCCTCGACTTCGAAGTCCGGCGAGAAATCCTCGGTGTCGGTCGCGGCAATGAACATGCCGTCGGCCACCACGCCCGCCGCGTTGACGCGCACGAACTGCGCCGAGCGCCGAGTGCCCACCGGGTCGATCACCACCGAGACGAAGTCCTGGTCGCGGCGCACCTGGTCGCGGCGCATCAGCGGCGCGCGGATCTCCTCGGGCCTTGGGTCCCAGGCGCGGATGCCGACCACCAGCGCATGCTCTTCGATGACGAGTTGCAGCGTGGTGCGGTAGCCCTGTGGCACGGGCTGGCGATCCAGCGGCAGGTACTGCACGAAGGCGTCGTGCACCGGCGCCGTCTGCCAGGGCGCTTCGTCCAGACGGCCGTCGATGCGCAGCGGCGGCGTCTCGGGTGGCGGCCGCAGCGCCCGTGGCTGTGCGCCGACGGGGTAGAACGAAGGCGACGGCGTCTGCGCGACGGCCGTCAAGCTCATGGCGGCCAGGGCACAACTCAACAGCAGGCGCCAGGCGCGAACGCGGCGCAGGGGAAACTCTCTCATGTCGAACTCTCGCATGCGGGCGCCCTCGCTGGCTCGTGGCCGCGCGGCACCTGGATCATCGATGGACCGCGCGCGAAGCGGCGGTCAAAGGGGGCCGGGAGGGTCGGTGAGACCGGGCCCGGCCGGGGCCATCAGGCGTTGCGAATGTCAGTCATGGGAGCCTCCTTGTCGCGGACGCTTGTGAAGCGCCTTGGCGACCGCGCCGTGCGGTGGCCGCGAGTGTAGGCGGGCTCATTCGCCTTGTCGATGCTTGCGCGGCCGCCCGGCCAGCACGCGATCGAACAGCCCGTTGGGCAGCAGACGCAGCAGCTTGGCGACGACACCCATCTGCCACGGGATGACGCGGTAGCTGGTGCCGGCGCGGATGGCCTCGAAGGCCTGGTCGGCGAAGTCTTCGGCGGTCATCAGGAAGGGCATGCTGTAGCGGTTCTCGCGCGTCAGCGGCGTGTCGATGTAGCCGGGCAGCAGCGTGACGACGCGCACGCCGTCGGGGCGCAGCTCGCCGCGCAGGCTCTCGCAGTAGCTGATGACGGCCGATTTGCTCGAGCAGTACGCGCCATGCCCGGGCAGGCCGCGGATGCCGGCGACGCTGGCGATGCCCACCAGCGAGCCGCTGCGGCGCTGGCGCATGGCACGCATGAACGGGTGGAAGGTCGCGGCCACGCCGATCACGTTGGTCTCGTAGGTGGCGCGCATCACCTCGAGGTCGTCGAAGACCTCGGTGTCGATGCCCACGCTGATGCCGGCGTTGGCGATCACCACGTCGGGCACGCCCTGCGCGGCGATGCAGGCACGGCCGGCGGCCTCGATGGCCGCCAGGTCGCGCACGTCGGCCGCATAGACGCCGGCGTCGGCCTCGCTGCAGCCTTGCGCCGTGACCCAGGCGCGCACCTCGGCCTCGCGGCGTGCCACGAGTGCGAGCCGATAGCCTGCGCGCCGGAATCTCGCGGCCAGAGCCTGGCCGATGCCGCTGGAAGCGCCGGTGATGAAGACGAGTGGTTCGGTGTTCACGCGGCCCTCAGGGTTCGGTCGGCCGCGCGCGCGGCGTGAAGACGGCGCGCTGCCGGCCCTTCAGCTCGACGACGCGGGCCAGGTTGTCGTACTCCATGCCGTCGGCGCGCACTTCGGTGCCGCCGCGCCGCACCACCACGGGCAGGTGCGAGCGCACCCGCTCGGTGTTCAGGAAGGCGTGCAGGAACTCGCTGCGGAACTCCATCGTCTCCTGCACGCTAGGCGCTTCGCGCACCACCTGCGCCGAGCCGAACAGCTGCAGCTCGCTGCCGTCGCCGTTGGACAGCGCGCGCAGCGCCGAGGCCCGCGTCACGCGGCCCGCCGTGTCGACGGCGCGGATGCGCGGGTTCTCGATCTCCAGCGTGTCGGTGTCCGGGTAGTGGCGCAGCTCCAGGCCCTCGATCTGCACGCGCATGCGGCCGTCGGCGGCGAAACGCTGCACGGTGAAGTTCTGCATCGTGTAGTCGGGCTCGTGGCGCGGCGGCGCCACGGCGCGCTGCGTTTCGGGCTGTGGCGTCACGTTCACCAGCCACCAGGTGCCGAGCGCGAGCGTGCTCATCAGCAGCACCGGCAGGTAGGCGGTGAGCGCCTCCAGCAGGCGCAGGTGCCAGGGCAGGCGCAATCGGCGCCGGTCGCTCGCCGGGGCCGGCGCGAGTACCGCCAGGTCGTCCAGCGCCTCGCTCACGAGCCGCCGCCGTCCAGCGTGGTCAGATGCCCCTGCAGCAATTCGACATAGCGGCCGGCTGCGGTGAGCAGCAGGTCGCAGCACTCGCGCGCCGCGCCATGGCCGCCCTGCGCGTGGGTGACGTGGTCGGCGATGGCACGCACCTCGGCGTGCGCGCCGGCCGGCGCGCAGGCGAAGGCGGCGCGGGTCATCAGCGGCAGGTCGGGCCAGTCGTCGCCCATCGCGGCCACGGCGTCCCAGCCCACGCCCAGGCGCGCGAGCATCGGCGTGGCGGCGGCCAGCTTGTCGGACGCGCCGTAGACGGCCTGCGCGATGCCCAGGTCGGCCACGCGCCGGCGCACCGCCGGCGAGTCGCGCCCGGTGATCACCACCGGCACGATGCCGCCCTGCGCCAGCAGCTTCAGGCCGTGGCCGTCGAGCGTGCTGAAGGCCTTGAAGGCCTCGCCTTGCTCGCCGATGTAGATGCGCCCGTCGGTGAGCACGCCATCGACATCGAAGATCGCGACGCGCACGCCCTGCGCGGCGAGCAAGAGCTCGGGCGCGAAGCGCAGGACGGGTTCGACAGCGGGGCGCGGCATGGCCGCCGCAGTCTAGCCGAGGCCCGGTCGTCCAGTAGGATCGGAGCATCCCCACAGAACGCATCCATGGCCTCGACGCTCGAACTCGTGCTGCTCTACCTGGTGGCCGCGGTGACTGGCGTCGTCGCCTGCCGTCTGGCCAAGCTGCCGCCGATGCTCGGCTACCTGGTGGTGGGCGTGCTGATCGGGCCCAACGCGACGGCGCTCGCCAAGGACTCGGCCGGCGTGCAGTACCTGGCCGAGTTCGGCGTCGTGTTCCTGATGTTCGTGATCGGGCTGGAGTTCAACCTGCCCAAGCTCAAGAGCATGCGCAAGCTGGTCTTCGGCCTGGGGCTGGCACAGGTGATGCTGACCATCGTCGGCTCGGTGCTGGGCCACTACTTACTTGTCTGGATCTACTCGTTCACGGCGCGGCCCTGGGAGCTGTCGTGGCAGGGCGCCATCGTGCTCGGCGGTGCGATGGCCATGTCGAGCACGGCCATCGTCGTCAAGCTGATGTCCGACCGGCTCGAGCTGGAGAGCGAGCACGGCCGGCGCGTGATGGGCGTGCTGCTGTTCCAGGACCTGGCCGTGGTGCCGCTGCTGGTGCTGATCCCGGCGCTGGACTCCACCGGCCAGGACATGGCCGTCTCGCTCGGCTGGGCGGCGTTCAAGGCCGGCGTGCTGCTGACGCTGCTGCTGGTCGGCGGGCAGCGTGTGATGCGCTGGTGGCTCACGCTCGTGGCCAGGCGCAAGAGCGAGGAGCTGTTCATCCTCAACCTGCTGCTCGTCACCCTGGGCCTGGCCTGGCTGACCGAACACTTCGGGCTGTCGCTCGCCCTGGGCGCGTTCGTCGCCGGCATGCTGGTGGCCGAGACCGAATACAAGCACCAGGTGGAGACCGACATCCGGCCCTTCCACGACGTGCTGCTCGGCCTGTTCTTCATCACCATCGGCATGAAGCTCGACTGGCGGCCGGTGCTTGCCGAGTGGCCGCTGGTGCTGCTGCTGACCATGGGGCCGGTGGTGGCCAAGTTCGTGCTGGTCGCCGCACTGGCCCGCGTCTTCGGTGCGGCGCCGGGCACCGCGCTGCGCACCGGCCTCTACCTGGCGCAGGCGGGCGAGTTCGGCTTCGTGCTGCTGACACTCGGCGCGGCCAACCAGCTGATCGACCCGCAATGGCTCAGCCCGGTGCTGGCCAGCATGGTGCTGTCGATGATGGCCACGCCGCTGCTGGTGATGTACAGCAACCGAATCGTCATGAAGCTGTCGGCCAGCGACTGGCTGATGCAGTCGGTGGCGATGACGACCATCGCCAAACGCTCGATCAACGCCGAGGCGCACGTGATCATCGCCGGCTACGGCCGCAGCGGCCAGAACCTCGCGCGCATCCTCGAGGGCGAGCACATTCCCTACATGGCGCTGGACCTCGACCCCGATCGCGTGCGCCAGGCTGCAGCCGCCGGCCAGAGCGTGGTGTTCGGCGATGCCGCCAGGCTGCAGAGCCTGATGGCAGCCGGCCTGGCGCGTGCCAGCGCGGTGGTGGTCAGCTACCAGGACACCGCGTCGGCGCTGAAGATCCTGCGCCTGGTGCAGGAGCATGCGCCGAAGGTGCCGGTGATCGTGCGCACCATCGACGACTCCGAGATGGAGAAGCTGCGCGCCGCCGGCGCCACCGAGGTGGTGCCCGAAGCGATCGAGGGCTCGCTGATGCTGGCCAGCCATGCGCTGGCGCTGGTGGGCGTGCCGATGCGCCGCGTGATCCGCGTCGTGCAGGACCAGCGCGACGCACGTTACGGCCTGCTGCGCGGCTACTTCCACGGCGCCGACGACGACACCGCCGACGACCTGCAAACGGCGCGCCTGCACAGCATCACCCTGCCGGTGGCCGCCGCCAGTGTCGGCCGCACCCTCGCCGAGCAGGCGCTGCATGCCATCGGCGTGACGGTGGTGTCGGTGCGGCGCGCCTCCGGCGCCGTCAGCAAGCCCGACGAGGCCATGGTGCTCGGCCCCGGCGACACCCTGGTGCTGTCGGGGCTGCCCGAGCCGCTGGCGCTGGCCGAAGGCAAACTGCTGGGCCGAACCTAGGAGCCTTGTCGCCATGAAGCGCCGCGTTGTTCTGGCCGGGCTCGGCCTGCCCTGGCTCGGCCTGCCGTCGATCGCCGGGGCCGAGGTCGCATCGGTCGTCGATGCGGCGGCTGCACTGCGCCGCGGCGGCGTCGCCGTGCTGCTGCGCCACGCCGCCACCGAGCCGGGCATCGGCGACCCGCCGGGATTTCGCCTGGGCGAATGCGCGACGCAGCGCCAGCTCAGCGAGCAGGGCCGTGCCCAGTCGCAGCGCATCGGTGCCTGGTTCAGCGCACGCGGCCTGGCGCCGGCCGAGGTGCGCTCCAGCGCCTGGTGCCGCTGCCTCGACACCGCCACGCTCGCCTTCGGCCGCGCACGCGCCTGGACGGCCTTGAACTCGTTCTTCGGCGACCGGTCGGTCGAGTCAGGCCAGAGTGCCGAGCTGCGCAAGGCGCTGGGCAAGCTGCCGGCGCAGGGCTTCGAGGTGTGGGTGACGCACCAGGTCAACATCTCGGCGCTGACCGGCGTGAGCCCGGGCATGGGTGAGGCCGTCGTGGTTCGCCTGGCGGGCGGGAAGGTCCACAATCTGGCGCGCATCCGCTTCGAAGACTGAGCCGTGGCCCACGACGACCTCCCCGAGCAGACCCCCGCCGACTACATCAAGAGCCACATCCGCACCGTGCCGGACTGGCCGGCGCCTGGCGTGCAGTTCCGCGACATCACGCCGCTGCTGTCGAACCCGCGCGTCTTCCGCGTGCTGATCGACCAGTTCGTGCACCGCTACTTCGATCTCGAGCCGACCAAGATCGCCGGGCTGGATGCCCGCGGCTTCATCATCGGCTCGGTGCTCGCCTACGAGCTGAACGTCGGTTTCGTGCCGATCCGCAAGAAGGGCAAGCTGCCCTTCACGACGGTCGAGGAGACCTACGAACTGGAGTACGGCTCGGCGACGGTGGAGATCCACACCGACGCGGTCGGCCCGGGCGATCGCGTGCTGCTGATCGACGACCTCATTGCCACCGGAGGCACGATGATGGCCGGCATGCGGCTGCTCGAGCGGCTGGGTGCCACGGTGATCGAGGGCGCGGCGATCGTCGACCTTCCGGAACTGCACGGCTCCGACAAGCTGCGCGCCGCCGGGTTGCGGCTGCACACGCTGGTGTCGTTCGAGGGGCACTGAACTGCCGGCTGCCGCGCAGCGGCACGGCGCTTCAGCTGAACGGCGTCTGCTTGGCGAGGTTGGCACGCATGCGCACGGCCATCACGTTGCCGGCGGCGCGCAGGATCTCCAGCACCAGCGCCGGCGAGCGTTGCGACAGCTCCTCGAGGCGCGGGCCACGCAGTGCCCAGACCTCGCAGGCGGTCATGGCCTCGACATTGGCCATGCGCGGCCCGTCGTTGAACAGGCCCGGCTCGCCCACCACCGACCCGGCGCGCAGGATGGCGATGCGGCTGCTGCCGGGCACGCCGCCCGTCACGAACACCTGCAGGGAGCCTTGGGCGAGGAAGTACATCGAGCGATCGGCGTCGCCCTGCTTGATCAGCAGATCGCCGGCGCGGATCTCGTGGCGCGTCAGGTACGGTGCGATGACACGCCATTGATCCAGCGTGAGCCGGGCGCGGAAGGCGTCTTCCGCGTTGAGCGTCTGCATGGCCTGGACCAGCGGGGCGATGTCCATCGTCTTCCTTGTCGTGGGTGTCCGCGAAGCGGTGCTTTGTGGTCGATTATCGGCCGCGCAATGCGCACACTCAACCCGCAGTCAAGCGTTTGATGCTCCGGCTGTCGACGCAGCGCCACCGCCTGTCGGCCGGAAGGCGCTGGCTTACTTCCCGATACAGAAGCGGCCGAAGATCTCGCCGAGCAGGTCATCGGCCGTGAAGGCGCCGGTGATCTCGCCGAGCGCGTCGTGCGCGAGGCGCAGTTCTTCCGCCAGCAGGTCCAGCGCGCCGTCGCGTTGTGCCGCCAGGGCCTGCGCGCGTTCGAGATGCTCGCGCGTGCGGCGCAGCGCCTGCACATGGCGCGCGCGGGCGATGAATACGCCCTCGGGTTGGGCGTGCCAGCCGGCCAGTTGCAGCAGACGCTCGCGCAGCGCTTCCAGCCCCTGACCGCTGCGCGCCGAGATGACCAACGCATCGCCCTGCGGCGCCGCGCTCGCGGCATCGGCCTTGTTGAATACCTCGACCAGGCGCCCCGACGCGGCCAGGCCCTGCGGCCAGCGCTGCTCGATGCGCGTGTCGCCCGCGTCGTAGCCGGCTTCGCCCCGCCGCGTGAGATCGCGCAGAAAGACCACCGCGTCCGCGCCTGCGATCTCGGCCCAGCTGCGCGCGATGCCGATGCGCTCGACTTCGTCGGCCGATTGATCCGGGTCGCGCAGGCCGGCCGTGTCGATGACGTGCACCGGCACGCCATGGATCTGGATGGTCTCGCTGACCTTGTCGCGCGTGGTGCCCGGGATCGGCGTGACGATGGCCAGCTCGGCGCCGGCAAGAGCGTTCAGCAGCGAGCTCTTGCCGACGTTCGGCTGCCCCGCCAGCACGACCTTGATGCCCTCGCGCAGCAGCGCGCCGCTGCGGGCGCGGTCGAGCACCGCATCGAGCGCGGCGCAGACACGGTCGAGCCGGCCGCGGGCATCGGCCTTCTCGAGGAAGTCGATCTCCTCTTCGGGGAAGTCCAGCGTCGCCTCGACCAGCATGCGCAGCTCGACAAGGCGTTCACGCAGCAGGTTGACCTGCTTCGAGAACTCGCCACTCAGCGATCGGCCGGCAGAACGCGCGGCCGACTCGGTGCTGGCTTCGATGAGATCGCTCACCGCCTCGGCCTGCGCCAGGTCGAGCTTGCCGTTGAGGAAGGCGCGCTCGGTGAATTCGCCAGGCCCGGCCAGACGAAGCCCGGGCAGCCGGGTGAGTCCCTTCGCATCGCTCTGCGCGGCCGCCTCGAGGCAGCGTGCCAGCAGCAACTGCAACAGCACCGGGCCGCCATGGGCCTGCAGTTCCAGAACCGACTCGCCGGTGTAGGAGTGCGGAGCCGGAAAGTGCAGCGCCAGGCCTTGGTCGAGCGTCGAGCCGTCGGCGGCGAGAAATGGCAGGTAGGTTGCCTGCCGCGGCTGCAGCGGCCGGCCGCACAGCGCCTCGATCAGCGGCTCCAGGTCCCGGCCCGACACCCGCACGATGCCGACGGCGCCGCGACCCGGGGCGGTGGCGACGGCGACGATGGCGTCGTGATGACGGGGCAGCATGCGGGGATTCTGGCGCAGTCGCGCAGAGCCAAGAACGAAGGGCGGTGCGCTGTCAGAACGACAGCGCACCGCCCTCGATTGGCGCGGGGGGTAGCGGCGTCCGGCCTGAGTGCGCCGGTCCGTTGCACTGCCCGAGCCGGCCGGTGCACGCCTTCGTGCTGTACCGGGTCTGCCCCGCATGGAACCGATGGAAATCTTGCTTCCGTGGTGCCCATGGTCGGCGCGTGCGGCCGGGCGAACAAGCCCCCATGCGAGGGGGCGAGCCCCCTAACGCAAACGATTCACGAAATCGGCGGCTGTGTCGGAACTTACTTTCCGAGCACCCCGAGTTGCTTGTTGATCAGGTACTGCTGCGCGATCGACAGGATGTTGTTCGTCAGCCAGTACAGCACCAGGCCGGCCGGGAAGAAGAAGAACATCACCGAGAAGATCAGCGGCATGATCCACATCATCTTGGCCTGGACCGGATCCGGCGGTGTCGGATTCAACCAGGTCTGCAGCAAGCTGGTGCCGGTCATCAGCAGCGGCAGGATGTAGAAGGGGTCGATCGCCGAGAGATCCTGGATCCAGCCGAGCCAGGGCGCCTGGCGCATCTCGACGCTGGACAGCAGCACCCAGTACAGCGCGATGAAGAAAGGCATCTGCGCCACGATGGGCAGGCAGCCGCCCAGCGGATTGACCTTCTCTTCGCGGTAGATGCGCATCATCTCCTGCTGCATCTGCTGCGGCTTGTCCTTCAGGCGCTCGCGCAGCTCCATGACCTTCGGGTTGATGGCCTTCATCTTGGCCATCGAGCGATAGGCGCTGGCGTTGAGCCAGTAGAAGGCCATCTTCAGCAGGACCACCAGAGCGACGATCGACCAGCCCCAGTTGCCGATCAGCGCGTGCAGCTGCGTCAGCAGCCAGAACAGCGGCTTGGCCAGGATGGTGAACCAGCCGTAGTCCTTCACCAGCTCCAGGCCGGGAGCCAGGGCAGCAAGCTTGTTCTCCTCCTGCGGGCCGACGAACAGCTGCGCATCGAAGGATTTGGTCGCCCCTGCCGCCACCTCGCCGACCGGCAGGAACATGCCGACCGAGTAGGTGTTGGTGTCGATCTTGCCCGTGTAGAACTCGCGCGACAGCTTGGCGCCGCTGCCGTTGTCGACCAGCCACGCCGAGGCGAAGTAGTGCTGCACCATCGCCACCCAGCCGTCGTTGCCGCTGGTGGCGTGGTCGGGCTTGTCACCGGCCTTGTGCTTCTCGATGGTCTTGAAGTCGACCTTCTGGAACTTGGTGACGTCGGTGTAGACCGCCGGTCCCGTGAAGGTGAAATAGAAGCTCGATTCGCCTTCCGGCGGGTTGCCGTCGCGCACGAGTTGCAGGTACAGGCGCGGGTTGATCGCCGCGCCCGAGCTGTTGATCACCTCGTGCCGCACGCCGATCACATGGTCGCCACGTTTGAACGTGTAGACCTTCGCGAGCTTGACGCCGCCCACGTCGGGCGACTCGAAGCGCACCTGGACCTCGTTGCTGCCGTCGCGCAATGCCAGGTCGCCCGGCACCAGGGTCATCACGGTGTGGTGGTTGGGCAGACCCGCGCCGCCGGCCGGCGGAATCAGGCCCGTCTGGGCGGTGTACAGGCGCTTGGCCGATTGATCGAACAGAACCACGTTCTTGCTGCGATCGTTCTGGTCGCGCTGCTTGAGCAACTCGAGCCGCACCAGAGAGGCGCCCTGGGTGTCGATCGTTGCCTTGACGAGGTCTGTGGTGACGGTGACTCGCTGGGCCTGCGCAGCGGAGGCTGCGGCCGCGGGCACCGCGGCCGGTGTGGCCCCAGGGGCTGCGGTCGCCGCCGTCGGCGTGGCGACAGAGGGCACCGGCACCGCGCCGGGCGCGGTCGACGCACCGGCCGCAGCCGGCTTGGCAACGGGGGCCGGGCCGAACATCGAGGGTTCACCGTTGTGCCTGTTCCAGGCATCCCATATCAGGACGAGGGACATCGAGAACACCACCCACAGCAGGGTGCGACGCAGGTCGGTCATGGGGTCTTGTCGGACGAAGGGGTGGACGGGGCCGTTTCGGTCACGAAGCGGCGGAACAGGGCTGGCGGGCGGTGCGGCACGGGATCGAACCCGCCGTCACACCACGGGTGGCAACGCAGCACGCGGGCACCGGCAAGGTAACTGCCGGCGGCCGCACCGTGGCGCTGCAGCGCATCGAGCGCGTAGACCGAACAGGTCGGCTCGAAGCGGCAACTGCTGCCCAGCCAGGGGCTGAGCAACAGCCGGTAACCCCGCACCAGCAGGATCAGGCCACGTCGCGGCAAGTCGATCCAGCGGAAGGGCGCGTGTTCCATGGCGGTGAACTCAGGCCGCCCGCTGGATCAGCTTGGCGAGTTCCTCGCCGGCCAGCTCGCCGAGCGCGGTGGACGCTGCCGCCGGAAAGGCGGCCCGGTCGAAGGGCGAACGCAGGCGCACCACCCAGAGGCCGCCGCTGAGCGAGGACTCGCTGCGGCCGATTGCGGCGCGAATCTGTCGCTTCAGAAGTGATCGGGTCACCGAGCGGCGTGCGTGACGCTTCGGAATCACCATGCCGAGCCAGACACGAGAGCCCGGGGCCGCGGCCTGAATTGCCGAGTCATCCACAGGCAGGACATCGGTTCGGGCTTCGCCTGTTGACAACTGTTCATTTTCGCGCTTGCGCAAGGGCTTGGCGGGCGGCGTGGGCACACCGGCCAGGTGGTGCAGGGCGAAGTGGGCCGACCGTGCTCGCGGCGGGCACCGCAAGACGCGTTCGAAATCGACGGAGCGCACGATTCGGCCGATCACGGCGAGGCGGATGCTGGCAGAGCCTGGGCCGCCGGGCCGGCGGGCCTCAGACGGCCAGGCGCTTGCGGCCCTTGGCGCGGCGAGCGTTGATGACCGCGCGGCCGCCGCGGGTCTTCATGCGGACGAGGAAACCGTGCGTGCGGGCGCGGCGGACTTTCGAGGCTTGGTAGGTGCGTTTCATGATCGGTCCAGCGAAGCAGAGCGGGAATCGGTTCGCCTGCAGCACGCCAAACGGCGCGAAGCGGCTCAGAACCCGACGCGGCAGCCCGCTTCGGGAAACCCGCTATTACAGCAAGAATGTCCTTCCCAGTCAACGACTTGGCCTTTCAGGCGCCTCGGCCAGCCCGGCAGGCGACACCTAGTTCATCTGTGGATAACCACTGGCGCCGGCGGTCACGAGGGGTAGAATCCGGCCGCTCCGAGAAGAACTTTTCCACAACATGGCGGCAGACCTGTGGCAACGGGGTTGCGAGAAGCTCGCAGCCGAATTGCCAGAGCAGCAATTCAACACCTGGATCCGGCCGTTGCCGGCCGCCGACGTCACCGATGACGCGGCCGGCGGCTCGGTGGTGACGGTGCGCGTGCCCAATCGATTCAAGCTGGACTGGATCCGCAACCAGTACGCCGGCCGCATCGAGGC
>ERZ795056.2115-NODE-2115-length-22459-cov-14.428138_pt1 | contig 22459 bp, 33 predicted proteins | sample MGYA00375140_ERZ795056 | MGnify/ENA primary metagenome ERZ795056 (study PRJEB30185, sample SAMN05720227) | activated sludge metagenome | isolation source: Anaerobic digester | place: USA | collected 2015-03-09 ... | reverse complement strand
TTCCTTCTGTCTTGCTCATTGTTTCTCCTTTTGGTTAATTGAGCACGTTTCCTATACTGAGATCCTACGAAAGAGAATCAGGTGTCAGAAAAAAAAACACCAAATTCAGAGACGACGCTGAAGACAGCAGTGAAGGCGTATTCATTCCGCATTAAGCGCGAAGCCTTCAATCTGTATCTCGACGATATACCGCCGCGTGAAATATCTGCGCGTCTGGATATTCCGGAAACCACCCTGAAAGGCTGGATTCAGGCCAAAGACTGGAAATCAAAAAAGGATGCTCTTCAGGCGGACGCCATGAAGAACACCGTTGACCAGTACAAATCATTAATTGAAAAACATCAGTTCCTTACTTTAAAACGCAAACTTCGTACTGCCGCGTTGATTGATAAAGCGATTCAGAATCTCCTGATTGGTCCGGACGGAAATATGCTGAAGCTCACACCCGAACGAATCCGCGACATTGCTACGGCGTTTAAATCAAATGCGGACGTGGACGGCAAGATGCTCGGCCTGTCTCAAAACGGACAGCAGACCCTTGTTCTGGCAGGCCGCGGAGCAATGGTTAATATCGGGGTTCAGGGTGCCCCGATTTCCACTTCGCTTCCTGCACCGGCATCCAACCGCTCACTTCCTCCTGTTGAGGCGGAAGTTTCCCGTCCGGCATACGAACAGCCGATTGTTCCGGGCGACGCGGATCCGTTTTAACGGACGAAATCCGCCAGTCCGCTTTCCCGTATTGAATAGAGGTTTCTACGGCCTTCTTCTTTTCTTCCCACGATAATGTGATCGATGACTGGTATTTCGATATATCGACCCGCTTCAATGATTTGCTTTGTCATTTTCAAATCCGCCGCTGACGGTGATGGATCGCCTGACGGATGGTTGTGAACAAGTATAATGGACGTGGCAGCATCCATGATGGCCGGACGGAACACCTCGCGTGGACATACCAGAGTAGTGTTTACCGTTCCCAGCGCGACCAAATGACGCTGGATAACCCTGCTTTTAATATCCAAAGTGAAGACAACGGTTTGTTCCTGTGCGGCATTCACGAAATCCTCACACATATCGTAAATGTCACAGCTTGAATTCGCGCGCCGTCCATCGGGATTTTCACACAGTTGCATGATCGTGACTTCAGCAATCTTATACATCATTGCTCCTTATTTTTTCGATAATCGCCATCACATCGAATTCAACCCGTTTTGTCAGGCGCAACGTTGAAAGCCGGCACACATCCCGATCCTGACGGAGCTTCGCTTTTGCGGCCGCAATCTGCTGATCGCTGGTTTCCGGAAGCGCAATCAGAAGAAAGTTCATGCCATTCGGTCCGGCAAGTTCTTCATCATAAGCGATACCGTCAATAATCTGGTCCGGATAAATCCGGATCATATCGACGGCGTTCCTTCGGAACTGTTTTGCGAATGCTTCTTGCACCGCTGTGTATTCGGAACTGTGTGCCGACAACGGCATTTCGATTTCGGCGAACCGCCTGCTGTCGTTATGGATTATAAACTTCATAGGATCTCCTTTCTATATGTCTGACGGTTCCTGATCGAGAAGGTCGATGGTTTCTGTTTTTCTTCCGCGACGTTTGCGGACCTCGAAAACCAGAGCTTCGGTTCCCGGCATCTGGAACCGGCGTGCTTCTCTTGCCGCCTGCAGCGGACTTGATGCTTCCACATCGATTTCCCATGTTACGCGGTAATGGTTCATTTTCATTGATCCACCACCTTTCTGAAGCGGCTTACATGACCGCTGTGTTTTTTCCCGTCATCCCCATCCCACCGGCAAAGCGGCGACATCGGAAGTATCCGTCCGATCATTGTGATCGTGTATTCTTTTCCGATTGTCAGGCTTTCCGTGTAAAGGTCGTTTCTTATACAGACTGCCCGATGCTTCTTTCCTTCCTCTTCATCTTCGGTTGTAAACCCGCCGCGAAACGTATCCTCATACCAGCTGCATTTTTTAGTCATCGAGTATCACTACCTCCTGATCGTCACCGATCGTTATGTCTTTTTCATTTAAAACAGAAACGGCCGTGGAACCCACGACCGTTTCACCGTCATACTGAAGCACAAGCGCCCGCTTCATTTTACATGAATCCCTTTTGATTCAAGAAACTCAGTGAGACTTGCGGCCATATTGGATACCAATTCCCACACAGGACCTCCTTCCATGACCCACCATGTATGCTCTTCGATCCATTGGTCTTGTTCCTCTTCGTTCATATCAAACCACCGTTCCGGAAGATCCTCTGTGAAGTGGTGCGTTGCCGCCCATCGGATAGTATCTTCCCGCGTAATCACCGGCAGATCGCCGGATTCGTCGGTGTTTACTTGACTGACAACCGGCTTCGGAACGTCAAGTTCTGACACCGGTTTTCCATTGTGAGTCCAGCTGCGTTGTCCTTTACCAACGTGTTCACAGATATATCGGTTTCCATGATAATTAATACGCATTGTTTTTTTCACTGCTCACCTCTTTCCAGCGCTTTGCGCCATTCAATGTAATCATCAACTTCATCGCCTGTACTGTCCGGATGAACCGGATGCTGATTCAGAAACGCATCGAGATCTTCTTTTGTTCTGAAGAATAACGTGAACGCCTGATTTCCTTCGTAATAACAGTTGGCGCGGAACCGGCCCCGGAAGTCTGCCAGCGTTAGGTGTTCGATAAACCCTACCGACCGCTCCCTCCCGGCGTCATCTTTGATCGCTACACGATTTTTCAGTCTCATACTTTTCCCTTCATTGGTTTTTAATATGCTCCCGCCCCTTACGGGGCGAGAGACTCCTTACGTAAGGATTACGCCGCCACCACGTTCTTTTTAACGAGCGACTGGAACACGCTTTCCTTCGATGCTGCCCGATCACCGAGAATTCCGTCATACATGACCGCGGCATAGTCACTGTTGCGGCTGGTCTTGACGTGATCTACCCAGTTCGTGAAGGCCGAATACAGCCCATACCGGCTCATGGGATTCGTCAGGGTTTCCCTGTGCTGACGGCCGTGAACGATCTGTAACAGCTGATTCCGACTGTTTTCCGCGATAGTCTTGGAACGACCGTCTTCTTCCGGAATCGGCATCAACTGATCCAGAAACTTATCAATGTCGGCATCCGTGACCGGCTGATCTGCCATCCAGTCCAACGCTTCCTTTCGCTGTTCCAGATGCAGCTTCAGTTCGGCCAGTTCCAGCAGGTGCTCGTCGATCTTATTGACCGCGGAGGCTGTGTGCCGGAACTTTTTCAAGCTCTTATTGGCAACGCCCTGCGCTTCGGCCACCCGCTCCGTGTTGTTGCATACGATTCGGGTATTGTGGGCGCAGCAGACATAGCTTCCTTTGCCCAGCGGATTGGCGTACATGAGGTTCGTGATCGTCGGGGAAGCATCTCCCTTGACCCGGAACTCACCGACCCGCAGATTCAGGAAGAACGTCGCTCCATTGAACAGCGTTCCCACCGATTCGATCCGGAGATCCGGATACTGGTACAGCAACCCTTCGTTAATTCGGTTGAGCATAAACGAATTGTCCGTTACCACGAATTTTGATCCTACGGACGGAACCAGCACCACATTCTTATCGAATCGCGTGATACAGAACTGCTCCGGAATTACCTCGAACTTCTGCGGTTCGATTTCGCGGAAGACCGGGCATTTTACCAGCGGATACCGCGCAATCTCCATCGCTTCGTCGAATGTGATAGGCCGGTCCGGTATCACCCGATACTGCGGAAGACCGTGCCATGTTGATTGACCCTGCACGTAGCCGAGGTCGTGTTCCATTATTCCATGTGCCATGTTTCCCTTCTTTCTGCCCTGTTGGGCGTTGTTTAAAGCGATTCGGTTCGCCACTCCTGATTACTTTGTCGTTGTTTTTCCGCGCCCGACCCAGCACAGCTTCTCCATCGCTGTGCGCTTTATTACCCCTCAATACTCCGCCGTTCCGTTGCCTTTTTCATCCCAGCGTTACGCTTCCGGCGCGTATCACGTCTGAACCCGGTGATTCATTGGCATGTCGAGGCATTACCCCTCAGCTCCTTTCCGTCGCGAATCACCGCGAAGCCTCGCGTGACCCATCCATAGCTGCGCGAGTCTTCACGAGTCAAGGCTTGTCCGTAGCACCGATTTCGATACGTTACTCGGCTGGACGTCTCCGTTGCGAAGCACCTCGAAGCCTCACGTGGCCCATCCTTAGCCCTTGATCTCTTCCCATGTCGCCCGACCCTTGCCCGAATTACGCCACTGCCCAAACCCTTTCAGCTTGGCGTAATCCAAACACTTCGAAATGAACGGAAGCAGATCATCATTCAGCACGATTACTTCAAACTCAAACGTAGTTCCGGCCGGCACTTCTTCACTGGCTGCCAGCGCAACCCGTTCACCCTTCATCGTTTTACAACGAAGCGGACGAACGCATTGAGTAATCTGTGTTCCTTCGGGCAGGTTCAACCGGACCCGGCGCGGCGTAACAAACAGAATGTTATCCACGATTTTGTCCGATGTCCACCGGCTGAGCTTGGCCTTGCCGATCTTGCAGTCTTTTTCGATGTAATCGAGCAGCACCCCAAGGGATTCTTTAAAGAACCCTTTGATCTGATAGTCGAATAACATGGGGCATCCGTCTGCGTCTTTGGCGAATATCGTTTCGCCCTTTTCGACCTGTTCATCGGTCGAGAGAGCCATCGCCTCTTCTTCGACCTTGGCGCCATCCGGAGCGTTCTTGGCTACGTGCTCGCGGTACACATCAGGATTGGCACACCCTGTCCCCAGCATCGCTTCAATAAGCGTAATTTTGATCTTCATCGTCGTTCCTTTCTGTTGGTTATACCTTGTACCTCAAAAAATATTCTATGGCCGAATGCACCAGAATCAGGTGCGTTTTGGTTTTGAAATAGTCATACGGATTGTACAAATCCAAGCTCAGCGCCCGATACAGTTCCGGAAGATGTTTCTTTACCAGCTGATTCAGAACCGGCCGGTTGGCTCTTGTCGCCCCGGCCATCAGCTGTTCACACTTCCGGATGTCAAAGGACGCGCACGTTCCTTCAAGTATCAGGCTGGATACGGTTTTCGGTGTTCTCATGTTCCTCCTTGAAATAAATTCACAAAAAAGAAACAGGTGTCAGAAAGCAGACGCAGGAAAGAACCGGCGACGCCTCTGACACCCGCAGGATATATCATCCCTCGTTGTCATAATCGGTGATTACAACCTCGATTCCTTCGGGGCACGATTCAATTTCCGCTACCCCGCCGCGGACCGTGATACGAACCACGGTTTCGGCAAGCAACTGGTCTGCCACCTCTACAAGACGCAGATCGTCATCGCAATTCATGGAATAAAACGGACACGGCGTTCCGGCGTTCAGGGCACCCAATGAGCGCATCCCATGACAGGAAATCCCGTTGCAACCTCCAGTTTGTTTTATATGCTGTGCGATTTGGCGTTGATTCATGACTTCATTCCTTTCAGTATTTCATCAACCCCTTCGATGTTCTTCAGGAACCGGAACGCCATTGCCCCGACCTGAACCGCTTCCCGGACCACATCCTGCATGGACACCCCTTTTCCGGGTTCAAACCGGTGTTCCAGACAGGCTTTCATGACCTCACCGGCCTCTTCGCTCAGAATAGCCGCCTGATACACGCTGTCTTCAGGCCAGTCCGGATGTATCCGCTCTGCCCGATCGCATTCCTCAGCGAAAGCCTGAAGGATTTCCGAGTCGGAAACGAAGGTCCCCTTGGCTTCCTCAAGCATCCGGGCTGCAACCTTCTTTGATTCGTCGTGTATGAACGAGATGTCCACCTGTCCTTTTCTGACGCATACCGTCTTAATCGGGCATTCAGTTCCGAGGAAAAAGCCGTAGTCTCCAAGACACGCAATCCCGCTGCATCCGTGTTTTTCAATATGCTTCAGTATATCTTTTTTACGAGCATCCATGTCAGCCCTCCCTGTTCAGTTCCGGAACTTCCAGCCCCGGATTCTTCAGTTTCCACTGCTCAATAACCCATTCATCGGACGGAGCTTTTCCCGTCTCGCAGAACGCCTTGGTAAATATCTTCGATGCCAAACATTCAACGTCATGTTCATCGGCCGGAGTCTTACATTTCCTGTCCATTCGGATGAACATATCCAGCTTCTTCGGAAACCCGGATTCTTCCATTTCTTCCAGAACCCGAATCGCCGCCTCATGAACCCATTCCCTGTCTTTGAACACCTGATTTGCGTCTGCAATCGTCAGCGCAGCGGCAATCGGTGCCGGCAGACCCATCGCCCAGCCGCGAAGCCATCCCCTCGTCACAATCAGCCGAATCTTCAATTCGTTCTCTACCCGGTCCTTCTCTATCTGATCAGCCAGTATACCCATACCTTTCTCCTTTGGTTTTTTTATTCCAATATTCTACACGCTTTATATTCCACTTCAACCCGTTTCATCCTTACGTAAGGACAAAATGTTCTACCCCTCCCAACCCTCATTTCACCCAATGCCACAGCGTCCAGCCAGAGCATACCGCCCCAACCACACCACAACAAATAATGAAATTATCCTTGACCCATATTCCACTCCCGCTTATAAAGAGCGAAGCGATCACTATCCATACCAGTATCCACCTACCCATACGTCCCCTCCCTCTTGTTACTCAAAACAACTACTCTCCCACCAAACCACTGCCAATCCAGTCGGGATGCCTCTCCCTATTCGCATAAACAAAATGATGTATGTTATTCACCAAGATCACTCACCTAGCGAGTACATATTGACTGAGTATCTGGCGAAGCCGAATTACCTGATGCGCCATGCGGATTGCCTGCACTCCGGCTGAAGCGCAGAGCGTCTGTGTCCGGAACGGGGCAGAAGCGGAAGATGCGAAGTGAACTGGTGGGCCCATGAGATTCTCCGTTCGTTATCAGGAAGATCGTGTGTACAAAAAAGGGGGAAGGGACGTGTGTCCCTCCCCCTCGTGACTCGCAACCGCTGGTTAGAACGGGAGCTTGTCGTGTTCGTATGAAAAGGCAGGTTCGTCTGCCTTCAGTTCGACCCATCCGTCTTCGGTCCGTACGGCGATACGGATGTGTTCACCCTTCGGTACCGTAACCGCAGTCATGTAACTGCCGTTATGTCCCGCCGTCTGCCGGACGTTTCCTTCCACGCAGATCGTGTCGCCTTCGTTCAACTGTGCCAGCTGACTCCGGCTCGGCCATACCGTTGCGCCGAAGTAGTCTCCATCGTTGAACAGAACGAACAGCCGTCCGTCCTTCACGCTGTGAATACGACCTACGAATTTGTGCTTAGCCATGGGATACCTCCTTATCTGAACCATACAGTCGCCAGACTCAACACGAATCTGTAACGCTGTATCCAAAAAAGAGACGGGTGTCACTCAGACGGCACGTAATCACCAGAGAAGCGCAGCAGAAAAAGAAAACCCAGCAGGGTAAGCATTCTTTTTTCCTCCGGTCCCGTACCCAAAACAGACATGCCAATACCACCCCTAAACCCGTACCCCTATATATATCTCCTGCACTCTGCACATTTATTTATTGGGCTGGTGGAATATTTTTCTGGATATGGGGGGTGGAATAGTGGAATATACGGGGTATAGAAAGGGAGGGTGCGGAATGAGAACGACTGGCGATTTATGCGTGGTATGCGGGTTTCTGAAGTGGGTTGTGCTGGGGGTGTGGCTTTGGTTATGGGGTATGGCTTCGTGTGGTGTGGTGATGGTATTGAAGTGGGCGGGTGCGGACCACATGACGCCTGGGGATGTGATCTTGGCATGGATGGTGATTCTGATGGTTTTTCTATGGGCGTGGTTTATTTTTACCGAGTTGGTGAGGGATGCGGTCTGCGGGAAGTGTGCGAAGCGGGGTGTCAGGTGAAAAAGGCCGGCCGTTGCGTGGTATGTGGAGAGATTTCTGGGATACTGCATCATCTTCTGCCGAAGAGTGTGTATCCTGAACACCGGAACGAGCCGATGAATCTGGTGTTTGTGTGCGCGTGGCACCATACGATGGCCGGCGACGTATGCGCTCACGGGATGGATTCGGACTCAAGGGCGGCTTTTAATGACCATGTTCGGCTGAAACTTCCTGACAGCTATGCGTGGTGGGCGGCGAATTCGCGGCGTAAGATCGAGCATTTGAGGCAGGAATGGCGAACGGAGGGCCGGACGGCCCGCGGGGAGGGGTAGGGTGAAAGGGGCTGTAGAGACGAAAACGGCGTGTCCTTCGTGCCGGGCGCTGATGCTGCTTTGTGATGATACCGCGCCGGGCGCTGAGAAAGGGAAGCTGGTATTTGTTTGTCCGGAGGCCGGGTGCAGGTTCGGGAAAAACGCCCCTTCATCCTTACGTAAGGAATTTTCTTAAAAATGAGTTGCATAAATATTCCAATATGCGACTATATTGATCGTCGGATGCAGAGGTTGGCGGCTTCGAGTTCGACGGCCCGCCTGTCGGGAAACCTTCAGGCGGCGTCTTTTAATCAAACGCGGGAAGAACGACATGGACTCTGAGACGGTGACAGTACGAGGATTTCTGGTTTCATCGACCGACATTCCCGGAACGGATATATCCACCAAGGTCATCGATACATTTCTGGACGAAGACATCGAACATCTGACCCGCTGCACTGTTCTTTCGACGGACATTCTCAAATGGCGCTACGCCACACTTTCAATCGAACAGGAAAAAAAGGCCCGCTCTGTCACATCGAAGCGGCAGAAAGGGTACAGCCTTTTCGATATGGACAGGGATGTGGCCGAATTCATAGGGGCTGTATTTCAACCGAAGAAAGGAAAATGATATATGTTGAAGTTTCCTGATAAGAAAAAGACGGAGCCTGAAAAGGCGAAGCCGGCGTTCTTTGTCGAGGTGGACAAAATGGCGGCGGTTTCATCAAGACGCGCCTGCACGGAAAGTGCCGTTTCGATGGTTCGTGAAATCTGCGAAAAACTGAACATTGTTCTGCCGAGAGAATTTTGGGTTATTCCGGAACTGTTCGGATCTCCTGAAGACCCGAATCTTCGTATCGGATTTCATCTTGCATTCAAGGTTCATCCGTTTCATGAATGGATGTACTTCGCGCTTCTGAAACTTCCGGTAATCGGAAAATACGTGCGCGGTCCGCGGATCAACGTCTTTCTGATGCCGTCTGAGCGTGACATCGCATCGCAGCGTGTGGTTCCGGAAACGGTTGGCGATGAAACCTGAGGTATCGTTATGCCTAAAAAAATAATCAGCATAGACCCCGGCGAATCGGGCGGCATTGTGTGGGAAACCGGCGTGAACGGTAAAATCGATTCATGCCCGATGCCGGACGGCATGACCGGCCTTGCCGCGCAGCTTCAGATGATTGTCGGTGTGTTTCCGTATGAGTACGTTGCTGTCGTTGAGCAGGTTGGAACGTACAGGCCCGGAAACTCCGGACCGTCAGCTGTTAAATTCGCGCGGCATTGCGGACACATCGAAGCGGTTCTTTACTGTCTTGGAATTGAAACAGAGCAGGTTCTTCCGAGAAAGTGGCAGGCGCACCTTCCGCTGACGCGATTTGAACCGCTTTCAAAAACACTTCCGGAAGCTGTGCTGAAAAAAGAACGTTCAGCACGCAACCAGACTCACAAAAGCGAAATCAAAGAATACGTCCAGCGGAGGTTCCCGTATCTTCGCATTACGCTGAAGACAGCGGATGCGGCCGGGATCTATCTCTGGTACAAGGAGGGGCGCACATGATTAAAAAACTTCCAGAGCAAACACACCTGATCGTTGCCAGAAAGCGGCTTCGCATTCAGCAGGAAGAACTGGCGGACCGCATTAACACGCGGCTCGGAGTGCTTGGAAGCATTCGCCGGTTTACATGGAATACGATTTCCAAGTACGAAAACGGATGGAAGAAAACCATTCGAAAAGAAGAAGCCAAGGCGTATGCGGAAGAACTTCGTATCAAAGTGTCGGAAATAGAACTAGGGGGAATCAATGTCAGATAAGCGCAAAGAAGAAGCGGCGGAAAGCGACTGGAAACTGATTGCACGGGGCGGACCAGCCCTTGTTTTGGACAGAGAGACTCCGTTTGAAATATGGTATGAGATCGGAAATAAACTCCGGTACATGAACAAGTTTGTCCAGTTCAAGCTGGGCGACTGGCTGAATTTCGGCTTCGGTGTATACGGAGAGAAAAGTTCACAGGCAATGATCGAAACCGGCCGCGACGAACAGACGCTTCGTAATTATGCGTGGGTTTGCGGCAAAGTGGCTCCGGAGGCCCGCAATCTGAATCTCAGCTTCGGGCACCATGCGCTCGTTGCGAAGTATGACAGCTTCATTCAAATCGAAGAACTCGGCGTTGCCGAAGCGCAGAAAATGTCTGTCGAAGAATTCAGGATGTATCTGCGCGGAAAATATGCGCCGAAAAAAGACGGCGAAGACGGCGAGCGTCCGGTTCGTAAAACCGACAAGGAATATCTGGAACAGATTCTTAACATCACGCGGGAGCGTAAAATCAAAGCGGTTCCGTCGAAGGAAGATATTGCTTGGATGGCGAAAGCGATTTCAAGCATTCAGAACGTATGCTCTGCAGCGCTGGAGGAATAACCCGCCATGAAACCGATTTCCATTTTTCATAATGTCGTCGTTGTGACAGAAATTAAAAACGTCGGAAAAGACCGGCCCATCGTTCCGATCCGCGTGGTCTATAACGGGAAATACAAAGACAAAGCCGGTGTGGAAGTGAAAACATCGGACTTCTTTCCGATTGTCTTTTACGGCAAGGCGGCGGAGATCATGTTGAAATACGGCCGCAAGGGAATGCGGATGAACCTCGTTTGCCAGCCGAAAGATGACCGCTACAAGGACAAGGACGGGAAGGACCGTTCTGTAACGCAGTTCCGTGCGGATGAATTTGAGATTATTTCTCCGCGCGCAGATTCAGCCCCTTCAGGAGATTCCGGCACGCGTCGGCCGGCATTTGAGGATGACGCTGATATGGCTGAAATGGAAAAAGATTTTGGCAGTGATGATATTCCGTTCTGATGACAACTCCGGCTCCATTTGAAATGTACGGCCTCAGCTGGCCTGCAAACGCATCTATTCTTGATGTTGAGTTGCAGTGCTGGCGGAAGCATAAACAGTACAGTTCGATGCCCGGAAGCGCACTGGCCGCTCCTCACATTCATTTCGCCAACGCATGGAAAATCATTTCGCCTGAAAAGACCGGCTCCAGAAAACAGGGATATGTCTTCAGCGAGTGGACTTGGCGGAGAATCGAATGCTGGTGTTACAACAGTTACATGACATGGTGGGGTCCGTCATCATCCGGGAAAACAACGGATGCTGCGCACATTGCAATGATCACATGGCTTGCGGCACCGGATGAAACCACCATTCAGGTTTGCTCTACATCCATATCCATGCTTGAAAAACGTATTTGGCGTGAAGTAGCAAAGCTGTTTTCAAAGATACGGAATCAGGTTCCGGGCGTTCTGATTCCGTCAAAAATGGCAATCGTATTGCGCGATGAAGCCGAAGAACTGAATCCGATTAACGGGATATTCGGTGTTCCGGTCGGCCAGGGAAGCGACGGGATTAAGGGTGTTCACAACACCTACAACTACATGATGATTGACGAAATGCAGGATACCGATCCGCGGGCGGTTGCCGAGTGGGACAATCTTGCGACTGGTGTGGATTACAAACTGCTCGGCATGGGAAACCCGAATTCGTGGATGAACCCGCTGGGTAAGGCCAGCCGACCATCGAAAATAAAAATGCGTGAACTGGATCCCGATGTTCATACGCAATGGGAAACGGAACGCGGCATCTGTATGTTTTTTGACGGCCGGAAATCGCCGGCAATCAAGGATCCGGAAAAATATCCTTTCCTGCTCAATCAGAAACAGATTGATGAAATGGCGGTATCGCCCGGGCGCAACTCTCCGCAGTTCTGGACGCAGCGCATCGGGTTCATTCCGAAAGACGGTCTTACTGAAACCGTGCTGACGGAATCGCTGATTGTTGCAAACGGCGGAATGGATAAAGCGGTCTGGAAACACGGATATGTAACCATTGCCGGACTCGACCCGGCCTTCACAAGCGGAGGTGACAAGCGGATACTTCGCTTTGCCCGCGTTGGTGAACTGGTTTCAGGAATATGGGCCATATCGTTATATCGCCGGTGTGAAATTAAGGCCGAAATGGTGAAGAACGATGACGGTTCTGAAATTCCCGTTTCGTATGATTTTGCCGACAAGGTGATCAAGGAATGCAAGTCGGAAGGTGTAACTCCGGACCTTCTTGGAATGGACTGTACCGGAGCGCAGACAACCCTTGCCGATATTATTGAAGAGCGATGGAACGGAAAAATTCACAGAGTCGATTTTGCAGGATCGGCTTCGGAAGAAACATTCGATGAAAAAGAAATTTCTCCAAAAAAATTGTATAAAAACCGCGTCACAGAACTTTGGTATCAGGTGTCGCGTTTTGTTCGCGCCGGTCAGATGCGCGATATGCGCGAAGAAGAGTCGTGGCAGTTTTCATCCCGCCGCCTGATTCCGCCGGGTGACGGAACAAATCGCCTTCTGGTTGAATCGAAAAAGCAGATGAAGAATATGTGCGGCCGGTCTCCTGACGATGCGGATGCCGTCGCTGTTGCGGTTGATGTGGTTCTTCGTGTGCTGAAAATGAAAGTCGGCGGATCGATAGGGAGATACAGCCGCGTTGATGTTTCGGTAATAAATGATGCCGATGCCGACGATGGTAATTACTCGACAGAACCAACCTCAGCGGAGTAGATAGCACCCATGTTAAAGCTGAAACAAAGCAACTCTGTGCCGCCCGGTGGATACACCTTTACGATCAAACAGACCGGATACACGGCGTCCGGAAACACACTGGCTGAACTTGTCGGCATTGTAAGCCGTCATCTGGAAGTCAATAAACTCGTTCCTGCGCTTGAACCCGGCGTTTCGCTGGCGGACATAATCGAGCATGATATTTGCAGCCGTATTCCTTCATCGCTTTCGTATGACTCAAAGCGTCCCGGATTCGTTGCTTTTTCAACAAAAGAAGCACAGGTTGTTTCGTCTGTTATGCCTCAGCTTGGAAATACCGTAATCAGCCGAACCGTTTCTCTTTTGAGTATGGCAAGGCAGTATGAATTTGTTTCCAGTGAAATTGCTGAAGAACGCGCCGCAAGAGCGGTTGTGTGTCCCTATGCCGTCCGCGACCGGGCCTGCTATGTATGTTCTCACCAGAGCGTTGTGCATCAGAATGCCGGCAGAAAGTTTGCAACGACGCACGACTCCATGCTGTGCACAGACGGAAAGCTCATAGTTTATCTTCGTCCGGCCGTTTTTATTGACCTGCGAGTATTTCTGCAAATTTTCACCGAGGCGACGTTCAAAGAACTTAACGAAGGATACTGGCTCTATCCCGAACTGAAATCCTATTTCAATCCATAAAACGGAGATCCCGATGAACAAGCGAATTAAAAGTTATGATGATGCCATGTCTGTGATCGAGTCTTTGAAAAAGCAGGATGAACAGCGATCATCCGCACGCGCCAAAGTCGAACAGCAGATTTCCGGAAACCTTCCGCACGATCCTGAAAAGCTCAAAGCTCTTGGTCAGGGCTATCGAAGCAATATCAATTTCATGGAACTGGACGGGAACACGAAGGCCAGGCTTTCATCGTTTCTGCGCCTCATGTTCGATACGCCGCTGATTGCGAAGATCACGGTTGAAGACACTGAAATTCCGATCAACGACCGGATTCATTACGGTGAAATCATCAGTCAGGAATTTACAACGTGCATCAAGCGCAAGTGGCGCGGATTTTTCATGCAGCTGGCGAGAGGAATGCGGAACATGGTCGTACACGGCCTCGGTCCTGTCTACTGGCCGAACAAGCGTTCGTTCAAATTTAAAGCCGCCTCTCCGGGCGGCATACGCTTTTCGCACATGAGTTCCGAAGATTCTGACGAATACGATATTGTTGAAATCATTGATACCATTCCGATTGACAAACTGTTTGATCTTGTCAAAGACAAAGAGCAGGCGGAAATCAGTGAACGTTCCGGATGGAGCATAAATGTAATCCACTGCATTCTGAAAGCTGCGGCCGGAAAAGATTCGGCAGACAGTTTCGGAAGCCCGCCGCAAACGGAAGAAGAATTCTCTCTGCTACAGCAGAAGCGCAGTCTGTTCACGTCTATCAACAGTGCGCCTCGATCGATCCGTGTATCGCGCCTGTTCAGCCGCGAAGAGAATTCAAAAATCACTCATGCGATTATCGTTACCGACAACTCAATCCAGTTTCCCGAAAATCTGAAAGGTGATGATCGCTATCTTTATTACAAAGAAGACGACTACGAATCGTTCGACGAGTTTGTGGTTCCGCTGATCTGTGACATCGGAAACGAAGGAATCCATTCGCTTCGCGGATACGGGCATAAAATTTATGCACATTGCGTTGTATCGAACCGGATGATCAACTCCATCGTTGACTCTGCATTCATTTCGTCAACGCTGCTCGTAAAATCTCCTTCGTCCGGATCGAAGCCGATGAACGAAATAATCCGCGTCGGACCGATTACAACCATTCCTTTTGACGCAGAGGTCGTAACGGGAGGCATATCAACCAGCATCGACGGGCTTGTAAAAAGTAAGGCGCTTCTCAGTGCAAACGTGGCTAATAACTTCGGAAGCGAACGGCCCCAATCGGAAGGTCCGCTCCCGATGACATCGTACAAGACCGCCAGAGCCACCGATTATGAAATGATCAAGAGCAAGGCGATCTCGAACGTTGAAACGATGATCTTCTATCTGTTTGCGGATCAGGTTGTCGAAAACCTTTTCTCTCGCATTACATCTGCCTCTCTCTGCGATTCGGAAAAATCGATTGCGGAAAATTTCAAAAAACGCTGTATCGCTAGAGGTGTTCCGGATTCGCTTTTTGGCGGAGGGAAACTCTTTGCGGTCGCATCCCGCGCTATCGGTTTCGGTTCCCATGAAATGGCGTTGCGAATCACAAGCGATATGCTTGCGGTTGCTCCATACCACTCTGAGGCTGCAAAGCGTCGGATTCTGCGCGATTACGACATTGCACGAATCGGTGTCGATAACATCGAAAGCTACGCGCCGATGATGGATACTGACAAACTGAAGACAGCATCTCACCAGTTTGCGCGTTTGGAAAACAACGATATGTATCAGGGGCTTCCCGCAACTGTATCGCCAGACGATGATCATCCGTTCCATTTGAACGAACACATGAGCGCGACGATGGAATCGATCAACGAATATGTGAAAGGTGAAAAAGAGGTTCCGGCAGAACAGATGCTTTCGTTTATTTCTCAGACCTCGAATCATATCATGCAGCACATTGCGTTTCTCAAAGGCGCACTGTACGAAGATCTGGCGAAACAGATGGTTAATGAACTGCAGGAAATCCAGAGCTTCTATAAGAAACTTCAGGGAAGAGCCAAGGCTGAAGCGGCTCAGCAGGAAAAAGAAGCGCGGGAACAGCAGGAAATTCTTGCTCGGGCCGTCGAGGCGCTGAAGGGAACCGACGCCGGCATCCGTCTGGAAAAAATCCGTGGTGAATTACAGATCAAAGCGGAAAAGGAACAGGCCAATATGCGCCTCAAAGAACAGCGGCAGATTCATTCTCAGATGCTTGCCGAACGCGAATCGGCTGCGAGAATCAGTGTTCTTCAACAGGAAGCCCGGTCGAAATAAAGGAGAGTTATGATACAGGTCTATGTGGAAAATGATTATGCGACGGACGAATCCTTACGTAAGGAATATCGTCGATGGCTTTCCAATCCGATGACACAGAATGTTATCAGGACGTTGGAATACGGCTCTCGCGCCCATCCAAAAAAACTTCCCGATTCGGACGGTGCCCGCCTTGTTGCTTTTGGTGAAGTTCGCGGAGCGCAACTCGTAATTGATAAAATGCAGAGTCTCGATTCACAGGCGACGTTATCAAGAATTCCCGAAGAAGATTTCGATCAACCTCCAACAGCATAAGAAAGGCAAGATATGGAAAATCCGAATAATGATAAAGGTGCGGTCGCAGATGAACCGCTTTTCACTCATGATGATATGGCGAGAATTGCAAAAAACGTATCGCCTAACATTACGCCCCCTGCAAATAAAGTGGTCGTTCCGACAGACCCGAAACCGGGTGAAGAACCGAATCGGGATCTTCCTCCCGGAAAAGAACCTCCAAAGAAAGACGCCGCTTTGGATGATATTCCTGATGACGTACTTCCTCCAAAAAAACCGGCAGAACCAGCGAAGGACGTTATTGATGCTGAGAAAATCAAACCGGAAGATTTTCCCGAAACTCACCGAACGAATGTAGCGAACCTGCGAAAGCAGATGATTGCGGATCAGAAACGTCTGAAAGCCCTTGCTGCGAAGGGAATCACGTTTGAAGAGGTTGATGGCGAGATTGTCGTCAAGGGTGGAGCGGCCGAAAATCAGGAAGAATTCGAGCGCATTAAAGCCCGCGCCGATGAACTGGAAGCCCGGATTGAGCAGACCAATCTGGTTGAAAGCAAATCGTTTCAGGAAAAATATGCGAAGCCGATGCTTGCACAGAAAAAGATTGTGTTCGACACAGCATCCGCATTGCTTCCGGAAAAATTCAAAGATGAAGCTGCGCGTAACGGTTTCCTGACTGTTATCGATCAGCTGTCGGAAGCTGACATGGCAACGCGGGTTGCTTATCTGAAGAAATATTTTCCGAATGATATTGGTGCCTTCATTCCGCTGTTTCAGAAGATTGATGAAATCAAAGAGCAGGGAAATCAGGCGATTGCCAACTGGAAGCAAACCAAAGAACTTCTCGGTACGCAGGAAAAGCTGAAGGTAAACCAGCAGACCCGTGAAGCTAAAACCGTCATGCTGCAGGCTGGTATTGAAGAGGCCGCGAAGGCTGGATACTTCATGTTTAAAAAAACTGCCGGCGCTGATGAACGGGCCAAGAAGTGGAACGGCATGGTCGATGATATTAATGCGAAAGCAGCATCGATCTTTGATTCGGACGATCCAAAGGTCCAGACCGAAGCGATGGTTCGCGGTGTAGCGGCGGAATATCTCATGGGAATGGTTACTCAGTTGCGCGATCAGCTGAAGAAAGCGAATGAAACTATTCAGAAATATGAAGTCGCAAACCCCGCAATTCGCGGATCTGGACCGACAAAGCCGGGACAGATTCCTTCGTCTCTTACTCCGGCCGAAGCTGCACGAAGAGCTACGGAAGGAATATAAGGACTTCGTTCATGCAGAAAACGGCCGGTAAGTTCCGGCCGTTTTTTTGTTGACGCAAAAACACGGATATACGATAAAAAAAGCATCGGGACGCGATCCGTTATTCGCAAACACTCGCCGCCATGCGTTACTGGCACTGCGTATGTCGCTTCGCAAGCGAAGACACTCCGAACGAACTGGCAGGAGAAAAACGTTTACGCAAGGAGTGTTATGGAAACTCATCTTCTTCCCGAATCAATCAACAGGGCATTTATCAAGGCTGTGCCCTTCTTCAACCCGGTCATCAACGAACGTTCAAAGCACTATGGAAAAATATGGGGTAAACTGATTCCCCGTTCCACCTTTGAATACGGACAGGGTTATGTGAAATCGAAATTCGTATTCCACGGCGGAACCGCGGACCAGAATCCGCAAACCCGCATTTGGAAAGCAATGGCTGAAAGTACCGTTGCCAATCCCGCTACCGGCACACCGGCCACCAGTGCGTGCCGTTATGAAGCTGCGATGGTTTCTTACGGTATCGAACAGAAACAGTTCACGATCTACCAGACCGTGAAACGGACACAGGACATCTGCCTGACCGATCTTCTGTTCAAGTGGCAGGTTGAAAAACATATCAGCGCAATTATGGCAATGTTCTCGGACATCACCCTTGGCGAATGGGAAACCTTCGAGCGCGATGCGTACCTTTCGTTCTGCACCAAGATCTGGTGTATGCCTGGAAGTCCGCAGTTTGCCGCGCAGATGGGTGCTGACGAAATTGTAATCGGCAATATCGACCTCAACACCGTCAATCTGCTGAGTCAGGACTTTCTGGATGCCCTGTATCAGTTCCTTTATCGGGATGCCGCCAGCGGCGCTCTGTCGCTGGATATGGGTATGCCGATGTTCGGGCTGATGACCTCTCCGGAAACTTCGACCGAAATCATCCGGCAGGATTCCACCCGGTATACCGATCAGCGTTATGCCGATCCCAAATTCCTTCTGGAAGGCATCGGTCGCGTGAAGGAATATCAGGGATGGGCGCACCTGCACGATCCTCAGGGCATTCGCTACAAAGTGTCTGCTGACGGTTCCAAGCTGATTCGGGTCCATCCGTTTACGACTTCGCCCACCACAATCGGCGAAAAGGTAAGCGTCGATATGGCCTACATCAATGCGCCGTTTGAAATCTCGTTCGTCATCGCCAAGAATGTGCTGCAGGTGAATGTTCCTCCGCCGAACCCGGCCTCGATCGGTTCCGCAAATTTCGACCCGATCGCCAACTTCGGGGATTTCGACTGGATGAACTTCCGCGACCGCGAAATGAATCCCTACGGCGAAATCGGATTCTGGATGGGCCGCTACCGCGCCGCACCGGAGCCGATGGACAACAGCGATAAGGTCTATGCGATTCTCCATCGCCGGAACATCGGGCACAAAGTTGTGCTGGCGGCCGGCAATGACACCGATCCTCAGAGCGACGCTGTGGCGATCAGTTCTGTTGCACAGGTCGGCATGGAAGATACCTACGATCGGATTACGGTTGTTTTGGCTGAATCTCTGGCCTGCAAGCTGGGCGCTACCGTTACGGTTGCTAATGGCGAAGGCACGAAGAAACTTGCCACGATTACCGGCATCGCTGTCGGCAATGTCTACGAACTGGCGTTTGGTGCCGAGCTTGATTATGTTGCTTGGGTCAACACCGGGGCTTCCGCTCCGACCGTTACTTGCGGCGATACAACTGGTACATAACCGGATTGGGCGGGCAACCCCCGCCCAACCTAAGAAAGGAAGTCATGAAAAAACTGTTTGTTATCTCTATGATCGTTATGGCCGCTGTCGGCCTTCAGGCTGCGAATACCAACTACTGGCCGCATAATACCAATATGGCGCCGTTCAATCTCGGTTCCACATTTGGTATCAATGCCTACGTTGTCGGTGCGAGCGCGGATGCAGTTGCCGGTTCTATCGCCATTGGCGACGGAAACGGGATTGCGTATGTTCTGGATGCGACGAATGCGGTTCAGATCGGGTCCGGTGTGAACACCAACTCGAACACGATTCGCTATCGCAGCACTCAGATTTATCCTGTGATACCTTCCGTCACGCTGGCTACGAACTTTACGTTTCTGTCAGCAACGGCGACCACAGGAAAAGTCTGGATTGCCAACGGTATTGTTACGAATGTCGTACGGTCCGGGCAGTAATCCGGTTTGAAATGAATGCACGGCGGGGATTTCCCCGCCGTGTTTAAGGAGCCGGAATGACTATACCGAACGAAACACTTCCGCCCGCTGAAGATACTCGCCTTCCCTACGTATCTCCGCAGATCACGAATATCACGCAGCTTCTTCAGGCCGGCGAATATCATTTGACGATTACACCGGAATACGCGGTTGACGGTCTTTCCTGCACGCTGACGATGCAGATGGAAAACGACGAAGGCGAAATTTATCCGGATCTCTCGATGGCCGGAACGCTTCGTCTGGTGGATATTCCGGAGATCGTAGAAAACGATCAGTTTGCGCTTATCCCGTCACTTGTTCCTCCGGATGCACCGGGAGGTGTAGAGTGGCCTGTTCTTCTTGAAAACGGACAGGCGGAAATTGAGATTTCACGCGCGGGTTCAGCTCACCAGTGGGCTGCGGTATTTGAACTTGCCGGATTTGTTGCGATTGTAGAACTTGACCCGATCGGAGCGGTATAATGAAAAGCACGGCCATAGTAGCCAGAGCTTACGGTGATCGCACTTCGGCGACGCTGAATGCGATTTTGTCGCGTCTTGGGGGATCGGTTTATGCGAAGCTGATTCTGGACGGAGGTGACTGGATAATTACAGAGAACGTCACGGTTCTCGGAAACGTGGTCCTTGATATTTATCCGGATGCCCGGATTATGGTGGCGGACGGTGTTACGTTTGAAATCGTCTCTCCGTACTGCTCATATTCTCGGTCCCGTAATGATTGGGCGGTTTTGGGAAGCGGTGCCACGCTGACGATTCCCACAGCGATTGCTGAGAGCACGGCGGCCGAACTGGTTTCCGGCGCACAGGATTTGAATTTAATGACGACTGGCGGCACGTTCTTCGGTATCACCGGGGATGTGGTCTGGTCGAACTGTCCGGTTGGGGTTGAAGCATCCAGCGCCTTTCTGCAGGTTGTCAGGTACACCGACAACTACGTGACACAGACGTTTGTTGTGATGGCTCTCGACGAGTATCAGTATACGCGCATTCTGGTTGAAGGAAGCTGGTCCGACTGGAAAAGCGTTCAGGATGCAACGACAACGGTTGCCGGGATTGTGGCGCTGGCAACGCTGGCGGCGGCGAAGGCGGGGACCAGCGAAACCAAGGCGCTTACTCCGGCCGGACTGTCCCATGTGTTCGGTGAATGGACCGATTTCAGCGCGAACGTAAAACTCTATCAGAACGGAGAGCGGACGCGGACGGTACAGGTAGCCCGGATGCTTCAGGTCGGGAAAACGGTCTGGATAAACCTGACGCTGACGGCGACGGCGGTTGGGTCGAGCGGATCTGCGATTTACATCACAGGATTTCCTCAGCCCAAAACAGGAACTGCCATTGCCTATGCGAATCCGATAGGTTCTGCCATTCTTCGCCGATCCGGAGCAACGCGGTATCATTACAGCGGCGTGGCGGCGTATATTTCCAGCGGATCGTTTGGTATCCTGCGCGACTACAGCACATATAACTGGCTTGGTGCTACCGGCGATGCGATTGCTTTGCAGGTCGATGACGTGATTTCGATGTCTCTGTGTTACGAAGTGGATTAAGGAGTGAGTATGAAAAAAATGGTTACTGTTTTACTGTTCGGGCTTTTTTCGGTTCTGCTGGCCGGCGATTATTCGGTTACGAGTACTGGCGATTCCGCCACGTGTATTGCTCCGCCGAGAAATCTGATGTCGGCTCCGGCGTGGGCCGCAACCAACTCGGTTGCACAGGGCGTAATACGGAAAAACCTCGGTGTCTATTACATGGCTGTTACGGCCGGAACGACCGGCACGAATTCTCCGAAACACTTTGGCGGTATCGTCAGCGACGGCGGAGTATTATGGCTTCGGATCCCGGACGGCGCACGGAAGTCGCTGTCGATCGTTCAGGAAGCGTCCGGCGATGTCTGGTATCGGGATGATCCTGCAGCGACGAACGGAGGCGTATACGCCTTTTCCAAGGGCCAGCAGTATACAGACGGTACGGATGCCGGAGTCTACGTCTGGACCACCAATGCGATTAAATTCAACGTGAAGGATCGGTAATATGAAAAAAGGAATTTTTTTTATTTTTTTCGCAACCGTTCTGTCTGGAATTTCGGCAGAAATTTCATCGCCTGTCGTTGATTTTAGCGATCGTCTGGCGGCGAAAGCCGATACTGTTGACGCGGTGTTTACGAACAGCGTGACAGTCACCGGCACGGTCGTCTCTACCACGGCCACGATCGGCGGGGCGTATGCAGGTCAGAGATCCGGGGTTTATTCGTACTATCAGACTGATGGGTCGCTTGGGCAGGTTTTCACCAACGCGAACTCGTATTATCTTTGGCATGAAACACAGCCTGATCAGTGGTTTATCAGCTCTGTGTACCTGAACAATTTAGCAGCAGATACGATTGCTCTGTCTGAAGGAGCTGCTTACACGACAACCGGAGCGGTTGTTGATGTCACCATGACTGGTACCCCGTCGTACAGCAGCACACCGGCGTCGATCACGATAGACGGCGTATCGGTAGCGAAGTCCGACGGCTCGAATCTGGCGACGAATTTTGCTGAGAATGCCGGGATTGTTGATCTGATTGAAAACTGGACGCAGGCGTTTGTGACAAATCTGGTTGTGCAAACTGTAGAGGAAGGCACAGAAAGCAATGTGGTCAGCGGGGCGGGGGTGGCTGCTGGTCTGGCTGGTAAAGCATCTACGCAGTCCGTCGCCTTAGTTGAAACCGATATTCAGACGCTTGGGGACGTGACGAATAGTTATGTCGTTGTTAACGGGAATGTGCTTTTATACGATTATGACGAATACGATGGAGGTGACGGCGAGGGACATCCAGTATACGGAACTGGCGAGCTTGCAGTAGCCGATGGAATGTGGACTGTAAAGTCTTATGGCCGTGCATTAACGAATACAATTGTTGGTTATTTCCCGCCTATGTTGGGATGGTGTGATTATGAAACAGGAGCACCAAC
>ERZ795056.2114-NODE-2114-length-22468-cov-44.446571_pt1 | contig 22468 bp, 19 predicted proteins | sample MGYA00375140_ERZ795056 | MGnify/ENA primary metagenome ERZ795056 (study PRJEB30185, sample SAMN05720227) | activated sludge metagenome | isolation source: Anaerobic digester | place: USA | collected 2015-03-09 ... | reverse complement strand
TTGTCGGCATAGCGCTCACGATAGTCGGGCGAATGCAGCAGGCCGTAGACGTAGTAGAAAAGGTCTTCCTTCGATATCGTTTCGTCGGGATAGGTGGACTGAAAATGGGTGAGACCTGCGTCGGTGATGGCGTCGCGGCGAGTGCGTACGTGATTTGAATCAAACAGCGTCGTCTGAGATTCTTGCTCCAATTCCGAATCGTTTGATTTCTCGTATAGGTAAAGTGGGAAGCACTGCCCCTTCGAAACTACTTCAAGATCGGGGACCGCATTAGATACAAGTGCGCTGAAGTCCTTAGTAGCGCCTCGCCCGGTCACACAGATCGTGACATTCTGTGTGTCGGTGCTCGGGAAAATTCGAGGCATCTGATACACGCAGTTGTTGAAGTGTTCATTGAAGTACATCCAACTCTTCGAAAACGGCCGATACATGGCCATTGTTAGGTCTTCTGGCAGAAAGTCTCTCTGCTTGTGATTCCCTAAATCTTGCTTTACTTCGCGGGTCCAACTCATTTTCGTGGAATTGAAGTCAACGAAGTCGTCCACGTCTGGCCAGAGCGTTTTCGACAGCCCTTGGCAGACGGCGCCGTATCGACTGACCTCAGAGTTGTAGAAGCTGATCATCGCTCCGATTTTCGCTTCCAACGAGTCCCGCGAAAAGTTATAGACCCATGCGTCGCGATTTGTCTTTACGCCACTCGAATAGCTGTGGAAAAGTGCCAAGGAATCACTGTCTTTCTTGTCCCCAAGTGAAATGAACTCTTCAAAACTGCGGTCACGTTGTTTGAACCAATCACCATATGGATCTGGAGTGATGCTTTCCCATTCCGAGGCTTGTGTAATGCCAGCCACGCTAGCAAAAGACCGAATTCGTTCAAATTTCTCTTCACGACTCAAATAGTCACCGATGTCACAAAAGAAGATGCGGCCATGCTCGTCCGCTTTCGGATTTTTAACCAAGAACGAGATAGATATAGGCGCACGGCTGCCAAGACCGAACACATTGTCTTTTTCCTTTCGACGCTGTTCTCCGCTAGTGCGTGCGTTTCCACGCAAATGAAATACGAAGACACTGCTAAATTCATCCGCTATGCACTTGCGTAGACCGTCGGCAGTGTTCGCGTCGAGAAAACCGCCGTTCGTAACGAATCCAATAACTCCTTTACTCCCGATGCGATCGCTCGCCCATCGAATGGCGCGAATGTAACTATCGTATAGCGCGTTCTTGAGTGTGGCTGTAGATCGCGCGGCGTAAGTGCTTCTGATGCGTTCGTCGAGGCGGGGATAAGCGAAATTCTGATTGTTGTCGTTCGCGCTTTCTTGGCCAGCGGAATACGGCGGATTACCCACGATCACCCGGATATCGAGTTTCTTCTGCCGCCTGCGTCGCGAGCTGTTATCAACCAGTAGCGCGTCAACCAGATCGTCTTTCTCGTACATCTGGAACGTATCGGCGAAGCAAATACCTTCAAAGGGCACGTAGTCGCCCCCAACAATCTCGTGGTATGTCGACTCGATGTTGATCGCCGCTATGTAGTACGCCAGCAGCACGATCTCGTTAGCGTGAATTTCGTGCTCGTATTTGTGCTTTAGCTGCGCAGCGTCGATCAGCTTGCTTTGCATCAACCGCGTGATAAACGTTCCGGTGCCCGTGAACGGGTCGATGTAGTGGACGTTCCTGCTACCGAGCGTTTCACCGAACTCGGTTTGCAGGATGTAATTGACGCTGTGGATGATGAAGTCCACCACCTCAACCGGGGTGTACACGATGCCGAGCCGCTCGGCCATTTGCGGGAAGGCGTTGCGGAAGAATTTGTCGTAAAGCTCGACGACGATCTTCTGCTTGCCTTGCGCGCTATCGATGCCTTGGGCGCGAAATTTCACGCTGTCGTAGAACGATTGCAGCGTGTCGGCTTCCTTGTCGATGCGGTGTTCTTGCAGCAGGTCAAGCACGGCCTGCATCGCTTTTGACATCGGGTTGTGCGAGGCGAAGCTGTACTTCTCGAACAGCGCATCGAACACCGGCTTGGTGATGAGATGTTGCGCGAGCATTTCGACGATGTCGGCATCGGTGATGCTGTCGTTGAGGTCGTCGCGCAGTTCGCTGGCGAACTGGTTGAAGGCTGTCTTCTCGCCGGTATTGGCAGGATTGTTGAGAATCGCCGTGATGCGGGCGATGTGCGTCTGCGCGATTTTCGCGATGTCGTTGGCCCAGTCCTCCCAATGGTGGCGGTTTCCGACCTTCTGCACGAGCTTGGCGTAAATGGCACGTTCGATTTCACCGATTTCGAAGGGCAGCGTTGCTTGCTCTGCGAGGTAGGGTTTCGGCGAGGGCTCGCCGACAGAAAAACTGCCTTTGCCGGCGTTCTTTTTCTTTTCTGCGGGCGTTTTGGTTTGCTTCTTCGCGATCTTGTCGGTGACCGCGATGATCTCCATCTTGCTCGTGTCCTTGCCGATCAGGTCGAGCTTGTTGATCATCGCGTCGAAGCGGTCGTCGTGCGAGCGCAGCGCCTGCAAGACTTGCCAAACCACTTTGTAAGTCTTGTTGTCGTTGAGCGCCTCGTGCGGCTCGACGCCCGCCGGAATCACCACCGGCAGCACGATGTAGCCGCGCTTTTTGCCCGGTGCATTGCGCATCACGCGACCGACCGATTGCACCACGTCGACCTGCGAGTTGCGCGGCGTGAGGAATAACACCGCGTCGAGCGCGGGCACGTCCACGCCTTCAGACAAACAGCGCACGTTGCTGAGAATGCGGCAGGTGTCTTCGGGCGGCTCGGCCTTGAGCCAGTCGAGCTTGGCCTCCTTCTGGCTGGCGTTCATGCCGCCGTCAACGTGCTCGGCTTCGCAGGTGAGCGTGGTTGAGGTTTCGTCTTCAGGGCTGCTTTCCTGATACGCCTCGACGACGGCTTGGAACATTCCCGCGATGTTTTTCGAACTGACCTTGTGCGCCCGCCCGCCCTTTTGCGTTTCGATGACTTGGCAGAAGGCGACCGCACGCTTCATCGCGTGTTCGTCGTCGGCAATGTCTTCGGTGAGGCCCTGTTTCGACAGCGCTTTCCAGCAGCCAATGATCTTGGCGGCGTCGTCCACCTTGATCTGGTTGTTCTCGTCCTTGAGCAGATTCTGGATGCGGCGGTTGACGTGCGTTTCCTCAATCGACAGCACGATGACTTTGTAGTCAACCAGCAAGCCGCGCTTGACCGCTTCGGAGAAGGTGATGACGTAGAGCTGCTTGCCGAACTGCGCCTCGTCGTCCATTGAGTACAGCGCGACGTTGTCCTTTTCGGCGGTGGCCTTGGCCGTGTCGCCATAGATGCGCGGCGTGGCGGTCATGTACAGGCGTTTGGCGGCGTGCAGGAAGTCCGCGTCGTGTACCTTGACGAAGTGGCTTTCGTCCTCGGTATCGAACGTGGCGCCCGTCGTGCGGTGCGCTTCGTCGCAGATGATCAGGTCGAAATCGGCGAGACCGTGGTCTTGCTGCGCTTCGCTGATGACGTTGATGGACTGGTAGGTGCCGTAAACGACGCTCAGGCTTTCGCTGTCATGGCGTTTGGCGATTTCGGCGGCGAGGCGCGCGGCATCCGTCGTAGCCGGATAGCGCAATTCGTGCACGACCGTCTGCACGCGGTCGTCGTCGCTATCGGCCTTGCTCTTCTTCTTGCCAACGTCACTGTCGGAACAAACCGCGAAACTATGCAGCGGCGTTTCGCTTTCCTGCGTCCACTCGGTCAGCGCTTGTGAGAGCAGCGCGAGGCTTGGCACGAGGAACAACACGCGTCCGCCGCGACCGGCGAGCGCTTCGGCGATCTTGAGGCTGGTGAACGTTTTGCCGGTGCCGCAGGCCATGATGAGCTTGCCGCGGTCACCTTGCCCGAGTCCTGCGAGCACGGCGGTGAGCGCGGACGCTTGGTGCGGGCGCAAGGACTTTTGCGGCTTTAGAACCGGCTTGGCTTGGGGCTGGTACTTGGTCCAGTCGATCTGACTGTTTTCGAGGTCGTGCAGGTCGATCTTGCTGACCGGCGGGCGCTGATCGCGCAGCGCTTCTTCGGCGTGTTCGCTCCATTGGTTCGTCGTGGTGACGATGATGCGATGCGCGAAGGGTTTCTTGCCTGACGCAGTGAAGAAACTGTCGATGTCTTTCTTTTGGATGCGGTAGTCGTGTGCGTAGTTCTTGCACTGGATCGCGTGAAATTCGTCGGTGCCTTGCGTTTTGGCAACGAGGTCGATGCCGGTGTCGCGGGCATCGAGCCCCTGCGATTTCGCCCAGTCGCCGTAAGTCCAGACATCGCTGTAGAGGTCGCGGTAGCTGGCCTCGTTACGCAGGTAACTGCGAATCAGGTCTTCGAAGTAAGTGCCCTTTTCGCGCTCGGAAGCGGCGGCGTGGCGGTAGGAGGCTAGGACGTCCTGTAACGGGCTCATGGCGGGGCGATTTCTAGTGATTTGCCCGTGGTCTGCGGTAGCGGTTTCCGAGAGTTCCTTGAGCAGCCTTTGCCGCAGAAAGCCGAAAACGTAACCGATTAGCACGTAAAGAACGTAACTATAGTGGCTAAGCACTCTGGCAGCGTGCAGGCTCTTTACCGTAACTGGATGGACAAGAATGCGAAGACGCAGTTTGCGGATCGGTTACGAAAGGCGATGATCGATGCGGGGCTGGAGCCCAAAGCGGCGGTGCTGGAGCGCGGCTTCAATTTGCATTTCTTCGGTCCACGCATCACCGCGCACGGCGTGGCGCGCTGGCTTCGCGGCGAGACGGTGCCGCCGTTCAACAAAGTGGCGGCGCTGGCGTCGTGGCTCAAAGTGCCGGTGGAAGCGCTTTACGGTGGCGCGAGCCCGAGCCAAGTACAGCAGCCGCAAACGCGCTGGGGCACTGAGATTGGGTATCAGGAGCGCGAGCTTTTTGAGGCGTTTCTTCGTCTGCCGGCGCCGCAGCGCCGCGTGGTGCGCGAGGTGATTCTGGCGTTGGTGAAGGCGCAGGAAATTTAGCGGACGGCGGCGGGCGGTGCGTTCGGGCTATTCGACGTTGGCGGACGATGTGTCGACGCATGGGCACTTTGGCTCAAGTGCAGCTTTTTTGCGCCAACGACAGCTAGGCGGTCGTTAGCGGCCTAAAAATCACTAAGTCGATATAGTGCATAATTACGCTGCAACGACCACCCGCCGGTCGTTGGAGCCAAAAAGCTGTTACCGCTGAAACGGGATGACGTCCACCGCGTCGGTGATCACCGTGTCGACACCCCAAGACCAGAGTTTTTCGGCCTCGGCGGGGTCGTTACAGGTGTAGCAGGCGACGCGCAGGTCGTGGTCGTGCGCTTCGGCGATGATCGCGGGCGTTAGCGTGCGCCAGTTGGCGTCGACAGCGATCGCGCCGGACGTTTTGCAGCGCGCGATCCAATCCCACGGCAGGGGATCTTCGAACAAGTGCGCACGGTCAAATTCCGGGGCGGCGTCGCGCGCGGCGACGAGTGCGTCGGTCGAAAACGACGAGAGCAGCGGTTTGAGCGCGGCGTGTGCTGGGTCCGAATAGAGCGCTTGTGTTTCGAGTGCGACGGCAGCGCCGGTTTCGCGTTCACGTCCAACGCACGGCTTAATTTCGGTGTTGAGCTGTACGCCGTTGGCGATGCAATATTTCGCAACGCGCCAATAGGTCGGGATTGGCTCGCCCGCATACACGCTTGAGTGCCACGAGCCGGCGTCCAAGAGCGCGAGCTGATGCCACGTCTTTGCGGCGACGCGCCCGCGCCCATCGGAGGTGCGGTTGGTCGTGTCGTCATGCATCAGCAGCAGCGTTCCGTCACCAGAGAGTTTGACGTCGATTTCGGCGGCGCGGTAACCATGCGCCACGCCGAGGCGAATCGCTGCGAGCGTGTTTTCAGGCGCACGCTTGCCCGCGCCACGGTGCGCGATGGTTTTGGGGTAGGGCCAGGTGGGGAGATTCATGGGAAAAATTTAAGTGTGGCCGACGAACGCTAAATCCGCTTGCCGGTTTCCGAGTTAAACCAGTGCACGCGCGCGGGGTCGAACGAGAGAGGGAGTTGGTCGCCAACTTTTACCTCGGTGGCGTTGTCGAGCCGGCAGATCACACGGTAGTTGGCGAATTGGCCGTACGCATACGCGTCGGCGCCGACCCATTCGATCATTTGCACGTTGACCGTGAGACGCGCTTGTGCGGCGGGGACCAACTGCAGATGTTCGGGCCGAATTCCGAGCGCGACTCGGTCGCCGTTGTTGATCGTCGATGGAAATTCGCCGACGTGGAACATGTCCCCTTCGTCGAGCTTCAAGGATTGGCCAGCGCGCGTGCCCCACATTTGATTCATCGCTGGCGTACCGATGAAGTTCGCGACGAAGAGCGACGCGGGGCGTTCATACACTTCTTTCGGCGTGCCGACTTGTTCGATGATGCCGCTGTTCATCACGAGCATGCGGTTTGACAGCGTCATCGCTTCGATTTGGTCATGCGTGACGTAAAGGCTCGTGACTTTTAGTTCGTTGTGGAGCTTTTGGATTTCTAAGCGCATGTCTACGCGCAGCTTCGCATCCAAATTCGACAGCGGTTCGTCGAACAAAAACACTTTCGGATCGCGCACAATCGCGCGCCCCATTGCAACGCGTTGGCGTTGACCGCCGGAGAGCTCTTTTGGCTTCCGGTCTAGCAAATGCGAAAGCTCCAAAATCTTCGCAGCCTTGCCGATGCGCGTGTTGATATCGGCCTCGCTCATCTTGCGAATTTTCAGACCGTACGACATGTTTTCGCGCACGTTCATGTGCGGATAGAGCGCGTAGTTTTGAAACACCATCGCGATGTCGCGATCTTTCGGCTCCAGATTGTTGACGACTTTGCCGTCGATGCAAATCTCGCCACCAGTGATCGGTTCAAGGCCTGCGACCATTCGGAGCAGCGTGGATTTCCCGCAGCCAGACGGCCCCACGATCACCACAAATTCGCCGTCGGCGATATTGAGGTTCACACCGTGAATCACATCTACGTTGCCGTAGGATTTCTTTACTTCTTTGAATTCGACTTGTGCCATCTTGTTATTTCTCGCTATCCACAAGGCCCTTGACGAACCACTTCTGCATGAACACTACGACCAGCACGGGCGGCATCAAAGCGAGCATCGCCGTGGCCATCACGAGGTTCCATTCGGTACCTGCGTCACCGCCGGAAATCATGCGTTTGATTCCGATGACGACCGTGTACATGCTCTCTTGGGTGGTGATCAAAAGTGGCCACAAATATTGATTCCAGCCGTAAATGAAAAGAATCACGAAGAGCGCGGCAATGTTGGTTTTGGAGAGCGGCAACAAGACGTCTTTGAAAAATCGCATCGGGCCTGCGCCATCTATTTTTGCCGCCTCAACGAGCTCGTCCGGCACCGTCAAGAAAAATTGCCGGAACAGAAATGTTGCCGTCGCCGACGCGATGAGCGGCACGGTCAACCCGTAGTAGCTATCGAGCATTTTCAGGTCAGAAATGACTTGATACGTGGGCAAAATACGCACTTCAACCGGTAGCATCAGCGTGACAAAAATCAACCAAAACGCAAGTGTGCGCCCGGGAAAACGGAAGTACACAATCGCAAACGCGGAGAGCATTGAAATCACGATCTTGCCCACCGCGATCACTAGCGCAGTGATGAGGCTGTTGAGCATCATCTTGCCCACTTGCGCGGTTTGCCCGGCGCCGCCTTCGAACAAAACTTTCTTGTAATTGGCCACCATTTCTGTGCCGGGAATCAATGGCATCGGCGATTGCAAGACTTGCTCAGGCGTGAGCGTGGAGGCAACGAACGTCACGTACAAAGGCAGCGCAACAATGGCCGCACCAATGCACAAGATCATGTGCGCGAAGAAGGTTGAGAGTGGACGGTTTTCGATCATTAGTACTGCACCTTCCGTTCAACGTACTTGAACTGCAAGAACGTTAAACCCACCACAATGACCATGAGCACTACGCTTTGCGCAGCACTGGAGCCAAGATCCAAGCCCTTGAAGCCGTCGTGATAGACCTTGTAAACAAGAATCTCCGTGGCTCGGCCAGGGCCGCCTTTGGTAGATGCGTCGATGATCGCGAAGGTGTCGAAGAACGCGTAGACCATGTTCACGACGAACAGGAAAAACGTGGTTGGTGTGAGGAGCGGAAAAATAATGTCCCAAAAGCGCCGCGTGCGGCCCGCACCGTCGATTGACGCGGCTTCGATGAGCGACTTCGGAATCGACTGCAAGCCGGCGAGAAAAAAGATGAAGTTGTAGGAAATTTGCTTCCAGACGGCGGCGATGATGACCAGCAACAAACCTTGCGTTTGATTTAAGTTGTGATCCCATTCAACGCCGATTTTTGCGAGCGCATGCGTGAGCAAACCGAGGGATGGCGAGAGCATGAACATCCACAATACGCCAACGATAGCCGGCGCAACGGCGTACGGCGCAATGAGAATCGTTCGATACCAGCGCGATGCTTTGATAACGCGATCAGCTTGTGTCGCAAGAAACAGTGAAAGCGAGAGGCCGAGCACCGCAACGGCGACCGAAAAAATCGCAGTGGTCTTGAAGGATTCGAGATAAGTTGAATCGGTGAACAGCGCCGTGAAGTTTTTAAAGCCGACGAAGGTGATGCTGTTGCCGAACGCGTCCTGTTCGAGAAACGATTGGTACAGCGCTTGGCCTGCGGGCCAAAAGAAGAACACACCCGTGATGACGATCTGCGGTGCGATCAGCAGATAGGGCAGAAGCTTTGAATCAAATCCGACGCGTTTTTCCACGGGACTTTCGCGAGTAGGGCGGGCTTGGGCCGCCGGGTTTAACGACGGCGGGCAGTGCCCGCCCCACGCTGCAGCGCCCTCTCCTTCGCGGAGAGGGGAGTAGTACTACTTATTCGCTGACTGGAATTTTTCCAGTTGCTCGTTGCCGCGTTTGACTGCGTTGTCGAGTGCAGCTTTTGCGGTTTGCTTGCCTGACCAAACGCCTTCGAGCTCTTCATCAATCACGCCACGGATCTGTACGAAGTTACCCAAGCGCAGCCCGCGCGACGACAGCGTGACGTCCTTCTCGATCATTTGCTTGACCGAAACATCGGTACCTGGGTTCTTGTCGTAGAAGCCAGACTTCTTGGTGACATCGTAGGCGGCGTGCGTGATGGGCAAGTAACCTGATACTTGATGCCAGGTCGCTTGACGCTGCGGGTCGGAGAGGAACGTGAAGAACTTAGCGACGCCTTTGTAATCGCCCGCGGGCTTGCCGTTCATTACCCACAAGCTTGCGCCGCCGATGATGGTGTTTTGGGGAGCACCCGGTACGTCACGGTAGTACGGCAACGGGCTCACTGCGAATTCGAACTTCGCATTGCGCTTGATGTTGGCGTAGGCCGCGGACGACGAGGTGAGCATTGCGCATTCACCGCTGAAGAATTTGGACTCTGCTTCGTTGGTGCGCCCGCCGTAGGTGAAGTAGCCTTTTTTCATCCAATCGGCCATGTTGGCGATGTGCTTTTCATGCAACGGGCTGTTGAACATCAAGCGCGCATCGGTGCCGCCAAAGCCATTGTTCTTACTCGCGAAGGGGACGTTGTGCCATGCAGAGAAGTTCTCCAATTGAACCCAGCTCTGCCAACCGCTCGAAAACGCGCACTTGTCGCCCGCGACTTTGATTTTTGCGGCCGCCGCCATGACTTCGGGCCACGTGGCTGGAGCTTTATTGGGATCAAGGCCTGCGCGCTTAAATGCATCCTTGTTGTAATAGAAGACGGTCGTCGAGCTATTGAACGGAAAGCTGACCAAGTTGCCTTTGGCGTCGCTGAAATAACCCGTGACGGCGGAAACATAGGCTTTTGGATCGAACTTTTCGCCCGCATCGCGCATCAATTCGTGCACCGGCTTGACCGATTTCTTCGCTGCCATCATGGTGGCGGTTCCAACTTCGAACACCTGCACGATATGCGGCGGATTACCTGCTCGCGTAGCGGCGATAGCCGCGGTCATTGTTTCGGCGTAGCTGCCTTTGTAGACGGGTACCACTTTGTACTGCGATTGCGATGCGTTGAAGTCCTTTGCGAAATCGCCGACGCGATCACCTAGTGCGCCGGTCATGGCGTGCCACCATTGAATCTCGGTTTGCGCTGCGGCGGGCACTGACAAACCTAACGCGACGCCGAACGCGACCGACAGTTTCGTAAATTGGGCTGATGTGATCACAAAAAATCCTCCGTAAAACTCAGAATGGTTTACGCATTTCGTGACGACATGATGACGATCCTTTTGAGATTCGCAGCCGGCACGAGACGCTCCTCAAAGCCCATTATGCACCCCAAGCGGACGGTTTTTCTAGCCGAGCTCTCATTCATGCGCACGAATAGCAATCTGGCTAACAGCTTTAAACGCTGAGCGACTACTCTGCGGCGATCACAGCCTTGTTTCATGAAGAGTCGCTTTTGCCACAAATTCAGTGCAAATCTAGCTATGGCAAAGGACACAGGCAAAAGCTGAATCATGTAGAAAACCCGACAGCAAGGCTCCCTACAATCGTTGAAACTTTTCAATAGGGGGCGTTACTTTGGAACTCGTACTTTTTTCCGGCGGCTGGTGGGCGGCCCTCGGCTCGATAATGTTGGCCAACATTATTTTGTCGGGCGACAACGCGGTCGTAATTGCGATGGCGGCTCGGAAGTTGCCAGACGGCCAGCGCCAGAAAGCCGTGTTCTGGGGCTCGGCGGCGGCGATCTTGATGCGGATTGGCTTGACGGTGGTAGCCATCCAGCTGCTTCAGTTTCCGTATCTGAAGATTGTTGGTGCTTTTCTCTTGATCTACATCGGCGTGCAATTGTTGGCCGAGGGCGGCGGCGAAGACGAGGGGGAACACAAAGACATCAAAGATGGAATGATGGCCGCAGTGCGCACTATTTTGATCGCAGATCTGGTGATGAGCCTCGATAACGTCATCGCCGTTGCTGCCGCCGCCAAAGGCAACACGACGCTTCTGATCGTAGGCCTCGCAGTCAGCATTCCGCTTATTATTTTTGGTTCGACGCTCCTGATGAAAGTCATGGATCGCTTCCCGATCATCATCACTGCGGGCGCCGCTCTGCTTGGCTTTCTAGCCGGCGAAATGTTCGTCACGGATCCGGCAAGCAAAGCATTCTTCGATACCCTACCTAACTCACACACGATCGCGGGCATTGTCGGTGCGCTCATTGTCGTGGCGATCGGCATGTGGATGGCTAAACGACACAAAGCCGCTCATTGACCTTAACGGCTACAAAAAAAGGCGAGCAGCGCTCGCCTTTTTTATTCGGAGCGCGTTAAACGCTGCGAACACCCCGCGTGATCGTCACCCCCACCATCGCGGCGTTCTTCACGGCGGCGGGCTTACCAACGGTAACCTTCACCCACGGAGCGTGAAACTCGGTGAGCACGATCTGCGCGACATGCTCCGCAAGTCGTTCCACCGTTTTGTAACGCAATGTTTTCAATGTTTCTGTCATTCGCGCAGAAATGCTGTCGTAGTTCATGAGCCCGACAGCACTGTCATGTTCAAACGATTCGTTCGACGCGGAACCAATGTCAAGATCTAGCACCACGGGGCGCAAGCTCACGCGCTCCCAGTCGTAGACGCCCAACGTGGTTTCGCATTTGAGGCCTTTGATGAAAATGATGTCCACGTTCGATGTTGTTCCAGATGCGGTAGCGTCAAATGGCTACACTCGGTGCCATTCTAAGTAGATAAGTAGACTGGACAGGAGGGCTCTCCACATGATGTTTAGCACTGCAGATTTCGCCGCTGCCGTCGTGGCTTATCTCATCGGCTCGCTCTCGTTCGCGGTGATCGTGAGCCGCGCGCTCAATCTGCCCGATCCGCACAGCTACGGCAGCGGCAATCCCGGCGCGACCAACGTACTTCGAAGCGGCAGCAAGAAAGCGGCGTTGCTCACGTTACTCGGTGATACTGCTAAAGGAGTCGTTGCGGTGCTGCTGGCCAAAACGCTGGCTGCACAATTTGGCATTACGACTGCGGGGATTGCGTTGATCGCGATTGCGGTTTTTCTGGGGCACTTATTCCCCGTGTTTTTTGGGCTCAAAGGCGGCAAAGGCGTCGCAACGGCCGCTGGCGTGTTGTGGGCGCTCGACTGGCGCGTGGGGCTTGGCCTGACGCTGATTTGGGCGGTGATTTTCGCGGCGAGCCGCGTGTCGTCGCTCGCTGCGCTTATTGGGAGTGCGATGGCGCCTGTTTTGGCATGGGTGTTCCTCGGGCCGGGGCCTGCGTTTTACGCAGCGCTCATCATGGCGGCGCTACTCATCTGGCGGCACAAAGAAAACATCTCGCGCCTAGCCTCGGGCAAAGAGGGCAGTTTCAAGAAGTCGTGACCGGCGAGCAAGCGTAGCCTCGATACAGCGAAGCCAAATCGGGGGGCTTTTTCTCTCAGATTGTGTTGTTAGGCGTGCGCGGGGCTAGAGAGCTCCGACAACGCCCACCTTGGTCGCACATTCACTGCGTAATTGCATGTTGCCTCCGCGAGCCGTAGTACGCCAACGTGCGCAATCATCGCCCCGTTGTCGGTGCACAGCGCGACAGGCGGGTAAAACACCTGAGCCCCAATTTTCTCGGCGCCCGCCGTAAGTGATTCACGCAAGCGCGTGTTCGCCCCCACGCCGCCGGCCACAACGATCTGCTTCAGCCCCGTGACCTCTAACGCCGTGAGCGACTTGGCCACCAGCGAATCGACGATCGCCGCCTGCACCGAAGCGGCGAGATCCGCGCGATGCGGGTGATCGGGCGGCAAAATCGGCTGCGGCGAGGACACCGCGCCGCGCGCCGGAAGCGCCGTGCCGGTCAAATGGCGCACTTCGTTGGCTACTGCGGTTTTTAGTCCGGCGAAGCTAAAGTTCAGATCGCCCGAATGCAGCAGCGGGCGCGGAATCGCAAACGCCTTCGCGTCGCCGTGCTCCGCCAGATTTGCCAACAACGGCCCACCAGGATAGGCCAAACCGAGCAATTTCGCCGATTTATCGAATGCTTCGCCCGCAGCATCGTCGATGGTGTCGCCCAGCAATTCGTAGCGCCCGACGCCGTCCACGCGCATAAGTTGTGTGTGCCCGCCGGAAACCAGCAATGCCACAAACGGAAATTGCGGCGCTGTCTCGGCCAGCAACGGCGACAGCAAATGCCCCTCCATGTGGTGCACCGGAATAAGCGGCTTACCCCACGCGAAGGCCAAACTCGCCGCGAGCTGTGCGCCAACAAGCAGCGCGCCGGCCAAGCCTGGGCCTTGTGTGTAAGCAATCGCTTGCAGGCGATCGCCCGTGATTTGAGCTTTCTGCATTACGATGTCGACCAGTCGCAAACCATACTTCACGTGGTCGCGACTTGCTAACTCAGGCACCACGCCGCCGTACGGAGCGTGTAGCGCAATCTGCGAATGCAGCGCTTCGGCCACTACTTTGCCGCTTTGGGCGTCGAATAACGCCACGCCAGTCTCATCGCAGGAGGATTCAATGCCTAAAACCAGACGCCGCGTGCCACCGCCCAAATTCGCGCCCATTCCGTGATTTCTTGAGTTGATTTCCATTTCGGGTTATATTACCCGGCTACCCAGCAGAAACTTGCTACTAAACCCGCAATTGCGCATCTAGCTCATGATCATCAAACTCCGCGAAAACGAACCCTTCGAAGTTGCTCTGCGTCGCTTTAAGCGCGCCATCGAAAAAACGGGCCTCCTCACCGAGCTGCGCGCCCGTGAGTCGTACGAAAAGCCAACGACCGAACGCAAGCGTAAACACGCTGCTGCCTGCAAGCGCCACTACAAGCGCATTCGCAGCATGCAATTGCCGCCAAAGATGTACTAGATTTTTCTTCTGGGTAGAAAACGCGGCTCCTTATGGAGCCGTTTTTGTTTCTACTCCCGATTTCCGCAGTTCGACAGGAGTCTCATAATGTCCCTCAAAGAAACCCTCACTAACGACATGAAATTGGCTATGAAGGCTGGTGACAGCGGCAAGCTCGGCACCATCCGGATGCTGCTGGCTGCCGTGAAGCAGCGTGAAGTGGACGAGCGCATTGTGTTGACCGACGCTGACGTCGTGGCGATCGTTGAGAAATCGATCAAACAGCGCAAAGAATCAATCACCCAGTTCACGTCAGGCAATCGCCCAGACTTGGTCGCAAAAGAAGAAGCGGAATTGGCGGTGATCGCTGCCTACATGCCCGCACAAATGAGCGATTCGGATGTTGACGCCATTCTCACTGCGGCTGTGGCTGAAGTAGCAGCGGCCGGCGTGACCGGAAATGCTGCGATGGGGAAAGTCATGGCGATCATCAAGCCCAAGCTTGCGGGCAAGGCTGACATGACCGCAGTGTCGGGCAAAGTGAAGGCAAAGCTCGCATAGCTTCGCTCGCGCGGCAGTTCTGTTGCAGCAGGGCGCTGCTGCCCGATTCGCGCGAGTCGTGACGGAGCTTTCAAGCGGTTTGTGAGTACCATTGCCCTCTTCGGATTTGCTAGGAAGAGGCCTTCATGTTTACCTCAAGAACTTCGTCACGCGCAGCCCGCGGCGTCTCTCCGCTTCGAACGCTGGCCGTCGCCGCACTGTTGGCCTCATGTGCCCAAGCGCAAGCGCAAACGCCCCCCGCAGCGCCTGCGGTAGCCGCCAGCCCGATGGCAGGCACAGGTGCCGCGCCGGCCGCTCCCGTCCCGCCTCGTCCGTACCGCGATGTAATCAAAGACAGCAAAGAAATAGCCGGGTTTTTCACGCTGCACCAAAAAGACGAAAAAGTCTGGATGGCCATTCGGCCAGACCAATTCGACACGCTATTTTTCTTTAGCTACAACATCCCGCAGAGCGTCGGCGAACGGGGCTTGTACGGCAGCCAGATGGGGCGCTCCGCGTTGGTTACGTTCAAGCGTATCGGCAACCAGGTGCAATTGATTGCTAAGAACACTGAGCATTTTGCAGCGCCGGGTACGCCGCAAGCGCACGCTGTGTCGCAATCGTTTTCGGACAGCCTTTTGGCAAGTGCTGCGGTTGTCTCCTCTCCGCACCCCGACACCAAAGCCGTTCTGATCGATGCCAGTGCGCTGCTCTTCGCCGACATTCCGGGCTATCTCACGCGGCTGGAAACCGCGTTTCGCTTGCCGTTTGCGCTGGACGTTCGCAACACTAGCTTTGGGAAAATAAACAACAACGCAGCCCTCACGGGGCTTCGCGTCGACGCGCACTTTTCTGTGCCTAAGTTATCCGCACCGCCGCTCGTGCCCAGCCCAACACCCGTCACACCCGCGCCCTCGGCTACGCCCGACGCCCGCAGCCTCTTTGTTGGGTTTTATTACAACTTTTTGCCGCTACCGACCCAACCCATGCGCGCTCGCGTGGCTGATGAACGCGTGGGGCATTTTGTGTCGTCGCGCGTGGATTACACCGAAGACACTGCGGCGAAGCGCCGGTCGTACGTTGTGAAGCGCTGGCGGCTAGAGAAAAGCGATCCAAAAGCGGCGCTTTCCGAGCCCAAACAAGCCATCGTTTATTGGCTCGACAAAGGCATTCCTACCAAATATCGTCAAGCCGTGGCCGAAGGCGTGTTGGAGTGGAACAAGGCGTTTGAGAAGATTGGTTTCAAAAACGCAATCGTCGTGAAACAGCAGACCGACAACGATGACTTCGACACGATGGACGCCCGGCACGCGTCCATTCGCTGGTTCACCGGCGCTGACGTTGGATTCGCCATCGGACCGTCACACATGGACCCGCGCACCGGTGAAATCTTGGATGCGGACATCGCGACCGGCGACGGCTTCGCTCGCGTCGGGCGTCGTTTAGCGCGCGAAGAATTGGGCAAGCTGGACGCCTCCAGCACGCAACATTCAGGCGACCATTCCGCGCACCAGTATTGCGACCACGCGGAGCACACGGCACATGAATTCCAATACACGACGGCGTTGCTCGAAGCGCGCGGCATGGAACTTGATAGCCCGGAAGCTGAGGCTTTGGCGCGGGCCAGTTTGCGGCGAAACGTGATGCACGAAGTCGGCCACACGTTGGGACTGCGTCACAACTTTCGCGCATCGTCAATTTATTCTTTGAAGCAACTAGAAGATCCGGAGTTCACTCGAAAGAATGGCATGGCGGGTTCGGTCATGGAATATCTGGCCTTCAACGTAGCCCCCGTTGGCACCAAGCAAGGCGACATGATCAACACGACGCTTGGGCCCTACGACTATTGGGCCATCGAGTACGCCTACCGTGAAATCGAGCCCACTGAAGAGACCTCAACGCTCGAAAAGATTGCGTCGCGCTCAATTGAGCCGGCATTGGCTTACGCAACTGATGAGGACGCCGGTGGCTACCCAACGGCGGTTGGCATCGACCCGATGGTCAACCGCTTTGACTTGGGCCGCGACCCTTTGGCCTATTACAAGCGGCGCATGGTGCTCAACCGCGAGCTGTGGGATCGCGCCCAGGCGCGCCAACTCAAACCGGGCGAGAGTTACGAAAAGCTGGCGGCGACACTACAGTACGGCTTTCGCGAGCTAGCGTCGGTCGCGCCGCTAGCGGCCAAGTATGTCGGTGGCGTAACGCATTTGCGTGACCGCGCGGGCACTGGTCGACCGCTCTACGAACCGATTGCGGCGAATTTGCAGCGCGAGGCACTGAGCTTGATCACGAAAGATTTGTTCGATAGCACCAGCTTTCGCTTCAAACCTGAGTTCTTGAGCCGCATTGGGATCGATCACTTTGAACGACCTACGAATCCCGATTTTTCGGTGAGCACCGGGGTGCTCAACATTCAAAGCACGGTGTTGGATTACCTGCTGTCAGAGCCCGTTGCCGCGCGCTTACTGAGCTCCCCTGAGAAAGTCGCAGATGGTTCGCGTTTGCTGAAATTGTCCGAACTGTACGACTTGCTGCAAGCCTCGATTTGGAGCGAGCTGCGCACCGGCGGCGATATTTCGTTGCTGCGTCGTAATTTGCAGCGCGAGCATGTCAAACGCATTGCCAACGCGCTGCTTCGTCCCAGTGCTCGCGCCCCCGCAGACATGGCGAGCCTGCAACGCGCCAATGCCGTGCAACTTGTCGCGCAATTGCGTACCGCCTTGGCCAAACCTATGAGTACGGAGGCTCACGCACATGTGGCGGACGTTCTCAATGGTCTGACAGAGGCACTCAAAGCCCCTATGCAACGAACCGGTGTTTGACCAAAGTTCTCGTTGTCTCTTGCATAACTGAGTTACGCAAATGAAATAGCGCCTACGGGCCAAAGCTGTGTATCGTATCGGCCATGAAGTTCATCACCCGCCTCTCTGTAGTTGCAGCACTCATCGCCATCGCTGGGTGCGCAACTTTATTCACATCAGAGCGCAACGCGCACTACAACCCGGCGAAGTCGCACCACACGCCGGAGGGTTTCCGCAACAACTACGGCGCGGAGTTGCCGGACGGGAGCTTCCTGCGTTGGCAGTGGGAGCGGCTGCGTGACGGCACGCCGGCACCTCCGGCGGGTGGTTGGGCGAGCGTGATTCCGACCGTTACGCCCGACGTAGCGTTTCTTAAGCAAAACCGTACCGAGCGCACATTGACATGGATCGGTCACGCGACCATGCTCGTGCAGACCAACGGCGTGAACATCCTGACGGACCCGCATTTTTCCGAGCGTGCGTCGCCGGTGCAATTCGCAGGGCCGATTCGTCATGTGCCGCTAACAGTGACGGTGAACGATCTACCTGAAATCGACGTCATTTTCGTGTCGCACAGCCACTACGATCATTTGGACACCGGCTCGATTGAGGCGTTGCAGCAGCGTTTCCCCAACGCCACGTACATCGTCCCACTCGGGCTCGCCGCATGGTTTCGCGAACTCGGAATTTCAAAAATTCACGAGCTTGATTGGTGGGACGCGGTCACCTTTCGCGAGCTGAACTTCACGTTTGTGCCCGCCAAACATTGGAGCAAACGAACGCCATTTGACCGTGACAATTCGCTGTGGGGCGGCATCGTCATCGAAGCGCGCGCCGCGCTCGGTGGTGCCGCCGTGACCGCGCCGTGGCGATTTATCTACACCGGCGACACCGCGTATTCACGCGATTTCGCCGACATCGCGGCGCGCTTTCCTGGCGGGTTCGACTGGCTCGCCGTCCCCATCGGCGCGTATGCACCACGCTGGTTCATGCAGACACAGCACGTCAATCCGGAAGAGGCCGTGCAAATCATGAAAGACCTAGGCGCGCGGCAGGCGCTCGGCGTGCATTGGGGAAGTTTTGCGCTCACCGACGAAGCGCTCGACCAGCCGCCGAAAGATCTAGCGACTGCGCTCACCAAGCACGCCGTGCCGGCCGGGCGATTTCATGTCTTCAAGGGCGGTGAGATGCGGCGAATGTAGGTATAGCTTTTCGCGTTAAACGACATCTGTACGGAAGTTTTCGGCGTTTTTTATCATATGTTGACATGCCGCAAGAAACACCTGCAGCGACCGCCTGGCTGTCGTTCACGCCAAAAAGCTATTAACTACTTTCCAAGCAGCACTTTGCGGAGCCACGCCTGCCGATCCTTGCGCGCGTCCTCATTGAGCATTTCGTCAGAATCAAACATTAGGCGCGTCTTTGGCTGCGACGCCGCTCGATACAAATCCACCTGCTCCAGCGTCTGAACCCACGCGTCGCTGCTGGCGAATTGAAAGTGCAGCTTCGCTGGCGCGGCAAATCCGACCCACTTTTCCGGGTCGAGCGGTTCGATGGCGTTTAGGTAACCAATCCACGCCTCTTTTTCGAAACTCTCCCGAAATTTCTTGGCACGCGGCTGCTCGGTCACTTGTAGCCATCCGCTCGGCTTGCCCGGCGGGCTCATGAGCACCGCCGCATCCACGCGTGGGTCCACCGCGGTGAGCAAGGCCGCCGCCCACGCGCCGTAGCGATGCCCGACCACGGCGAGCTTGTCGATGTTGAATTCCGGGCGCGCTCCAGCCCAGTCCATCGCGCGGCGCGCATCCATGACCGCGTTGCGGATCACGTCGGCGTCACCTTCGTTGTTGCTGCCGCGATGTACAAACGGCTGCTTGAACGGCAACTCCACAAGGAGCGAGGCGATGCCACCGGCCGCCAGCGCTTCGGCCTCCTGAACGAACATGGCGCGCTTCACCTCCGCACCTTCACGGTGCAACCACAAAACGGTCGGATGCTTCGCCTTCGCCTTTTTGATCGGCGCGATCACGGTCACTTCAACTTCGCCGCCCGTTGTGCGCGTAAGCCTCCATTCGGTGACGTCGCAACAGCCGGGCTTGCGAAAAACGCCGCCGGCGACGGCGGGAACGGACGCCGACTTCGCGTAGTCAAACAATTGCGCGCGTTCGGCCGGTGCTTTTTCGGCCCACGCTGCGCCACTCGCCGCAGAAATTACTAAACTCGCAGCCAAACCATGAGCAATCGGACCGAGTCTGGCGCGCAACGTTAAGCCAAGCGGGGCGCACAATGAAAAAAGTCGCATGAAAGGTTCCTCCTTGATGAGACGACAGACACAAAACCCGATTAGCCCGAATTGTCGGAAACCATTGAAAAGGATTGGTCATGCTGATTAAACGTCCCACCGACATTTTGCCCTCAGAAATCACTTCGCAGGCCCAATTCAATGCGCGCCGCGATTGGATCAAGCAGGCGGCCTCGATGGGGTTGATCGCCGGCCTGCCAGCGATCACCGCGTGCACCGCTGAAGCGCAAGGCGCGCGGCTGGCCGGTGTGAAGCCCAATCCAGCGTTTCTGCTGCCTGAGGAAAAGATCAACAAGTTCGACGAATTCAAGAATTACTGCAATTTCTACGAGTTCGGCACCGACAAAACCGATCCGCCGGCTTACGCTAAGTCACTGAAAACGAGACCGTGGACAGTGGCGGTCGAGGGCGAAGTGTTGAAGCCCAAGGTGTTCGACATCGACGAACTGTACAAGCTCGCGCCGCTTGAAGAGCGCGTGTATCGCTTTCGTTGCGTAGAGGCTTGGTCGATGGTCGTCCCGTGGGTGGGTTTTCCGCTCTCAGCCCTCATCAACCAAGTGCAGCCCAAGGGCAACGCCAAGTACGTGGAGTTCGTAACGCTTGCAGACAAAGCGCAAATGCCCGGTCTGCGTGGTGGCATGCTCGACTGGCCGTACACCGAAGGGCTGCGCATGGATGAGGCGATGCATCCGCTGACGCTCTTGACGCTCGGTGCGTTCGGCGAAATGTTGCCGAATCAAAACGGCGCGCCGATTCGGATGACGATTCCGTGGAAGTATGGCTTCAAAGGCGGCAAATCCATAGTCAAAATTCGCTTCGTCGAAAAGGAACCACGCACTGCCTGGGTTAAGGCGGGGCCACAGGAGTATGGCTTCTATTCCAACGTGAACCCCACGGTCGATCACATGCGTTGGAGCCAAGCCACGGAGCGCCGCCTCGGCGAATTCAGCAAACGCAAGACGCTCATGTTTAACGGCTATGCGGATCAAGTCGCTTCGATGTATGCGGGTATGGATTTGAAGAAGTTTTACTGAGGCGGCGAATTCGCTTCTTTGCGTCAATCGACGGGTAAACAGACCCCTCCGAATCAGCGGTCTGCTGCGTTTCGCGCGTGTTTTCTAGTCGTTGGCGACGTTCTGAGGCCGAATGTCGCGTACCTGTTGAGAACATGAAGCGCAGGCGCTGAAATCACGCCATCGCCACCAACCATGCTTCCCTCCAAATGAGCCCAGACACCTACCAAAACGTTTATTTGCCTCTCGCCTACGCGCACCTCGCCACAATCGTGCCCGCGTTCATCATTGGCACCTACATGATGTTTGCACGCAAAGGCTCGCCCCTGCACCGTTTGCTCGGCAAAATCTACATGCTGCTCATGCTTGCCACGGCGGCGATTACGCTTTTCATGCCCGCACTCGTCGGTCCGTCGGTGCTGGGGCATTTTGGGTTCATTCATCTGTTCAGCGCGCTAGTGCTGATCTCGGTTCCGCGCGCCTACCTCGCTGCCAAGCGCCATGACGTCAAAACGCACGCTGGAAACATGATCGGGCTCTACGTGGGCGGCATTCTCATCGCCGGCGCATTCACGTTCATGCCGGGTCGATTGCTCAATACATGGCTATTTCATTGACCGCGTCCGCTCCAGCGCGCGCATGGCGCAATCCGAGCAACAGCGCCGTCACGAGAACTAAGTGGGCGCTGATTCTCATCGGTATGCTGCCGCTCGCGCGGCTTGTCGCGGGCTTTTTCACTGATTCGTTAGGCGCAAACCCAATCGAGTTCATCACGCGCTCAACAGGCACTTGGACACTCGTCGGTCTCGCGCTCACGCTGGCGATTACACCGCTGCGAACCCTGCTTAATTGGCCGTGGCTCGTGCGCCTGCGCCGGACGGCCGGTTTGCTTGCGTTTTTCTACGCTTTGTTGCACTTCACGACTTACATCTGGTTTGATCGCTTCTTTGATTTCGGTGACATTCTCAAAGACATCGTCAAACGTCCGTTCATAACCGTGGGTTTTGCTGCGTTCGTGCTGCTTATTCCGCTCGTGGTCACTTCAAACAACGCCGTTATCAAGAAGCTAGGCGCGAAACTCTGGCAGCGCATTCATTACTTGGTCTACTTGATCGCCGCGTTGGCCGTGATTCACTACTGGTGGCTGGTGAAAAAAGACCTCACGCAACCGATCATCTACGCAGTGGTGTTCGCGCTGCTTCTGGGCCTACGGGTGTTTTGGAAATGGCATAAGGTGCGGGCCGCTCGCGCGTAACGCCCGCAGCGGTGGCGCAAATTCATGCAGGTTTCGCATACGCTCTCGCATTGAAGCGCGCATCTGCCTAACATTGCTCGTATCGGTTGCCACAAGCGCCAAAACATTCGATTCGATACCCATGAAACGCGTTCTCGTTCTCGGCGCCGGCATTCTCGGCGTTCATACGGCTTACTTTTTGCGCCGACGTGGCTACGAGGTGACGGTCATTGACCGGCAGCCCGGCCCAGCGCTCGAAACCAGCTTTGCCAATGGCAGCCAAATCTCGGTGAGCCAATCTGACCCGTGGGCGAGCCCGCACGCGCCATTCAAGATTTTGAAGTGGCTGGGCAAGGAAGACGCGCCGTTGTTGTTTCGCCTCAAGCTCGATGTGAACCAATGGCGCTGGGGCTTGCGATTCCTCTACGAATGCCTACCCAGCCGCGCCGAGCACAATACGTTGCAGGCCATGCGTCTGTCCGAATACAGTCGGCGCACGCTGCAAATGCTGCGTAAGGAAACGGGTATTCAGTACGATCACGCCGAAGCCGGAATCATGATGATTCACTCCGACGCTCAGAGCTTCGATGACGCCGCGAAAGCCGCGCAACTCTTGATTCGTAATGGTGAGCGCCGCGATGTACTCTCAGTCGCGGAAGCGGTACGCATTGAACCCGCGTTGGCGCACACTGCGCACACGTTGGCGGGTGCGATTTACGCCCCAAACGACGAATCGGGCGATGCCTACAAGTTCACTATTGC
>ERZ795056.2108-NODE-2108-length-22533-cov-7.828143_pt1 | contig 22533 bp, 20 predicted proteins | sample MGYA00375140_ERZ795056 | MGnify/ENA primary metagenome ERZ795056 (study PRJEB30185, sample SAMN05720227) | activated sludge metagenome | isolation source: Anaerobic digester | place: USA | collected 2015-03-09 ... | reverse complement strand
AACTGGTTTGCCCCGGCAAAATTTTCATTAATATAATCTTTTACGGAAGGCATAGCCGAAAAATTCAATCCCATACTTGCTCTGAATTCATATTGAGCAAAAACATTAACAGTTAGTAACAGGAACAGCAAAGTGATTTTTTGTTTATTCATTATCATTTAACCCGACAAGTAAATTTTTATTTGCTCTCGGAAATTTCTTTTTAAATACAAAGAAAAACACGATAGCCGTAATTATATGTAAAATGTATGATATGCCGTGAGTTAGTATGGCATATGCAGCACTGATTGCAATTGAAAAGCCGAATAGCGAAACAAGAACTGATTTGGTAATCGTGTGGTACGAGCCTATTCCGCCCGGAGTAGGAATCATCACCCCTATTGAACTCAAACTCATTATTATCCATGCAGTTGAAAAATCGACCTCTTTTATCTGTTCCATTCCCAATGAAAATAGCCCCACATACGAAGTAGCTGCATACACAAGCATCATACAAACACTTAAAGAGAAAACGAGAAGATAGTTTTTTACACCTTTCAAACTTGAAAATCCGAAAGTCATTTTTTCAAATATTGAAGAAAGTTTTTCCCCTGCTTTACTTGATATGTGTCCTATTATAAAACGTATAACCGCATTAAATTTTTCTTTGAACCTTATTGCAAGGATAAGCAGTAAAATTGAAATTAAAATTAATACCGCACCTATCAAGATCGTTGTTTTCAGCCAGGGAAATTCGGTATACATATTCCCATTGTATAGGAGTGAAGCTATCACTACGGAGATTCCGAAGAAGACGATGTCGATAATTCTTTCTACTATTATTGTACCGAATACGGAAGAACGTGAAATATTCTCGGAATAACCGGCAGCAACAGCGCGGGAAATCTCCCCGAGACGCGGAATCACGTTGTTCATTCCGTAACCGATCAACAATGCACCGAACATATTAAAAGTGGAACTCTCTTTCTTTACGGAAGAGAGGATTATCTGCCATCTTAAAGCCCTAAGATAATGCGCAAATAAAGTTAGAAATGCAAATACAATTATCCATGGAATCGAAGCGCTTTTAATAATTTCAAATAGACTTTCGGAGTCCACATTATACAAGGCGATATAAAGAAATCCCGCAGCCAGCCCAAGTGAAAAAAGGTACCCGGCAATTTCTTTGAAAGTAACTTTCTTCAAAGTCTTACCGGAGATCAATTACTTTAGTTCCTTCCGGGGGCACAAAGTTAAACTTATCGTCAGCAATACCCGAATTTACCTTGAGGTTAGAAAATTCAATTAAGTATTGGTTATTGTCCATGTCGCTAATTATCAATTTCTTGATAAAGTTTTCGCTGTCGGGGTATAACTTTGCATTTGAAAAGTTAAGATCGCTCCCTTTCGGTTTCAGATTAACAATAATAGAGCTGTTTTCGTTGGATTCGGTTATATTGCAGTGGGAGGGATAATCGTAAATGAATTTTTCGAGTGAAAAAACTCCCGGGCTGCTTTCATCATGATCGCTTATCACTACTTTTTTATCTTTTTTACTATAGTTCCAATTGTCTTTACCGTTGGAAATGATTACAGCGTTTTTAAGTTCCAAACGAAGTTTGTTGCTCTTTTTGTAAAGAAGCTTACCTGAAAGAGATAATTTCCCGTTGTTAAACTGTTTAAAATCTGCTGAAATATCTTCAACATTTCTAAACTCATCTTGAAGATTTTTCAATGCACCGCTTTCTTGAGGTATTACACATACCGCTGTTAAAAGAAAAACCAAAACCGTTATAATAAAATTTTTCATAATAAAGTAGACTGTTTTGCTAATAAGTGAATTCACTACCGGTTAAAATAACATAAAAATAATTACACCTGCAAGTTTTTTTCAATAAGAGCCACGAAATCCCTCACTTCAAACGCATCATCCACGGAATAATCTCCTATTCGTGTTCTTCTAAGGCTGCTTAGATATGCACCGCATCCAAGCAGATTACCGAAATCATCAGCGATAACGCGTATATAAGTTCCCTTCGAACATGTAATTTCAAACAAGACTTCAGGCGGAGCGTAATTTAAGATTTTGAATTCATCGATAAAAACCGGGCGAGCTTCTCTTGCCACCGTTTTCCCTTTACGTGCATACTCGTATAATTTTTTACCCTGAAAATTTACAGCCGAATACATTGGCGGGATTTGTAAAATTTCTCCGACAAATTTATCCCGAATTTCCATTATATCATTTATCGTGATGTGATCATACGGTTTTTCTTCAACCGCTTCGGTTTCGGAATCCATTGATAAAGTCCTTTTACCGAGTGTGATAGTCCCGGTATAGGTTTTTGTGAGTGCTTGAAAGGAATCAATCTGTTTTGTTAATTTTCCTGTACAAAGAATCAACAGCCCTGTGGCAAGCGGGTCTAATGTTCCTGCATGCCCCACCTTTTTAACAGCGGTAGCTTTCCTTACTTTATGTACAACCTTGAAAGAAGTCCACCTTAAAGGTTTATCAAATAAGATTGCTTCACCTTTAGTAAAATCGAACCCTGAAAGGTCGGAAATTTCTTTAGTTATCATTCTCGTGAATTTTTTTCAGCAGTCCTTCAATCTTTTCTACATAGTCAATCGTATCGTCAAGAAAGAATTTCAGTTCGGGAATAAACTTCATTCTAATACGCGAAGCTAATTCACTCCTTATCATTCCTGTTAACGATGTTACTTTTTCCATAGCTGTATCTCTTTTTTCGCGTTCAAGTATCGATAGATAGATTTTGGCGATTTTGAGGTCGGGGCTAACTTTAACGTTAGTAACTGTAATAATCCCGAGTGCAGGATCTTGCAGTTTATGTAGAAATATCAAACTTACTTCGTGTTTGATAAGGTTCGATATTTTTTCTAATCTATATGACATGGTTCACCACCCTTTCAATTACTGAAACACCCCTGTATTAAATTATATTCCGGTTGAAAGTTAATCTAATTTTTTCTTAGTTTCAATCAATTTATAACCCTCTATTATATCACCGACTTTGATATCGTTGAAGTTTGCAATACTGATACCGCATTCATAACCGGCATCTACTTCACGAACATCGTCTTTGAATCTCTTAAGGGCAAGGATTGATCCGTCAAGAATTACTATACCGTTTCGGACAAGTCTAACTTTATTGTTTCTCGTTATCTTTCCTTCCAAAACGTAACAACCTGCGATTGTTCCGATTTTCGGAATTTTAAACGTATCTCTTACGTCTACTGTTGCTGTAATTTCTTCGGAAATAATAGGCGATAGTAAACCTTCGAGTGCCGATTTAACTTCTTTAATCGCATCGTAGATTATGTTGTAAAGACGAATATCAACTTTTTGGTTTTCAGCAAGTTTCCTGGCATTAATATTCGGACGGACATGAAATCCGATAATGATGGCATTAGAAGCCGCTGCAAGTAGAACGTCGCCTTCCGATATAGCGCCCACGCCGCGATGGATAACACGTACAATTACTTCTTCGGTTGAGAGTTTCATCAAAGAATCAGCCAATGCTTCTACCGAGCCGTCAACGTCTCCTTTTACAATAACCGGAAGTTCTTTTACTCCGCCGATGCTTATCTGTTTCGATATTTCATCAAGAGTAATATGATGAATCTGTTTTTGGTCCTGTTCTCTTTTTAGCTGCTGGCGTTTTAAAGCGATTTCACGCGCTTCGCGTTCGCCACCGACAACAATAAATACATCACCCGCCTGGGGAGCACCTTCAAACCCGAGTACAAGAACAGGTGTTGCAGGTGGAGCTTCGAATACTTTTTTATTTCTTTCATCGAACATTGCTCTAACGCGTCCGTGATGGATTCCGGCAACAAACGAATCACCCACCCTTAATGTTCCTTTTTGTACTAAAATTGTGGATGTAATGCCTCTTCCTTTGTCAAGCTCGGATTCTATTACAATACCTCTTGCGCTTCTATCAGGATTTGCTTTAAGGTCCATCAACTCGGCTTCGAGAAGAATTTTTTCAAGCAGTACGTCAATGTTTATCCCCGCTTTTGCGGAAACTTCTACGCATTGATACTTGCCTCCCCAATCTTCAACAAGTACTTTTCTTTCTGCAAGCTGTTGTTTAATCTTTTCAATATTAGCGCCCGGTTTGTCGATTTTATTAATCGCAACTATTATCGGCACATTAGCCGCTTGTGCGTGGCTAATTGCTTCAACAGTTTGCGGCATCACTGCGTCATCTGCTGCAACAATAAGTATAACAATATCCGTAACCTGAGCACCCCTTGCACGCATTGCCGTAAATGCTTCGTGTCCCGGTGTATCAAGGAACGTTATCTGTTTATTGTTCCCTACATCAACTTTGTAAGCCCCGATGTGCTGTGTAATTCCACCGTATTCGCCTGCAACCACGTTTGCTCTTCTTATATAATCCAGCAACGAGGTTTTACCATGATCAACGTGCCCCATTATTGTTACAACGGGGGAGCGAAAAACAAGTGTTTCCACGGAATCTTGAGTATCTTCAAGAATCTCTGAAGTATATTCTTTTTCAAGTTCTATTTCAAAACCGTATTCATCGGCAACCAGGGTTATTGTGTCTATGTCAAGTCGTTGATTGATTGACACCATTAATCCGAGAGAAATACATTTAGATATTACTTCCCCAACCGGTACTTCCATCAAGTTTGCAAGCTCGCTTACGGCAATAAATTCAGTAACGTGTAAACGTTTTTTTTCTAATTCGCGTCTCTCCTGGTTTTTTATTTCTTCTTCTAATCTCTCTTTTTTCTTTTTCTTTCTGACTATCGCCCTCGAAGAAAGCGGAGCTTCTTCCATACTAAGAAGAGTTTTTCTTATTGTTTCTTCAACTTCTTTCTGGTCGATTTCAAATTTCTTTATTTTTTGTCTTTTCTTAACCGGAACGGCTTCTTCCGGTGCCGCCTCACCTTTTTTCTTTGCTTTCGGTTTCTTTTTCCTCTTTTTAATTACCTTATCTTTTTCAGCAGGTTTTTCATCTTTCGAAGGAGCATTGTCTACAATAGGTTTGCCGGTTTTAAGGTCGATTTTTCCTAAAACAGTTAAACCTTTTTTCTTTGTCTGCTCTTCCGTTACTTCCACAGCGGGTTCTGCCGGTGGAGCGGTTTCTTTTACTTCGGCAACAGGTTCGGTTGTTTGAATTTCTTCTTGTTCTTTTTTCTCAACTACCGGCTCTTCAACTTCTTTTGAAGGAATTTCTTTCTCTTCAACTGTTTCTTCAACTACAGGAGCTTCAGCTTCTTCTGCCGGGGTTTCTTCTTCAATTTTAATTTCCGGTTCTACTGGAGGAATCTCAACGACTTCAGGTTTTGCAGCCGGTTCAACAGGTTCGGGTTGAGGAATTTCTACCACAGGGGCAGCTTTCTTCTCTTCCTTCGGCTGTTCTTTAGCTAACTTTTTCTTGAATTCGTCAACTTTCTTTTTATGCTTTTCAGCCTTTTCAATATCCTTTTTAAAATGCTTCTGGATTTCGTCCAGCATTTCGGCAGTAACAAGGGACATATGGGTTTTAACTTCATATCCCTTCTTTTGCAGGAGTGCCATTAGCTGATCGGCAGACAAGTTGTATTCTGCTGCTAATTTATAAATTCGTTTCTTTTTATCTTTAGATTCTTCCATAAACAGAAATTATTCTTCTTCAAATTGTGATTTAATTATCTCGATTATTTCTTTAACTTTCTCTTCGTCAAGTTCCGGTATTTCTTTCAATTTTGCTTCACCGGCTTGTAATACTTCTACGGCGGTATCGAAACGGTTATTAATAAGCACCTGGTAGATCTCTTCGCCAAGGTCATCCCTTAAATCGATAAGCTCAATATCGTCTTCATACTCTTCAAGCGGTTTTTCTTCGCGGATAAGGTCAATGTAATAACCCGTAAGTTTCATAGCGAGTCTTATATTAACGCCATTTCTACCTACTAGCTGCGAAGCCTGGTCGCTGTCCGCATAAACAGTTGCTTTTCTTTCTTCCGGGTTGATTTCAATTTTTTTAATTTTACCGGGTGCCAATGCTCTTTGAATAAGCACTTTATCATCATTGGAAAAATTCACAACGTCTATGTTCTCGTTGTTCAATTCTCTTACGATAGCGTGAATTCTGACCCCTTTCATTCCGACGCATGCACCCACGGCATCAATTCTTTTATCCTGCGATTCAACGCTAACTTTAGCTCTTTCGCCGGGTTCGCGTGCAATTCCTTTTATTTCAATAACACCATCGTAGATTTCAGGAATTTCAATCTCGAACAACCGTTGTAAAAATAAGTTATCGGTTCTTGAAATTACAACCTGCGGACCCGTAGGTGCTTTATTAACTTCCTTTACTATTGCACGTACCGTATCTCCTTTTCTATATCTTTCAAAAGGAATTTGTTCTGTTCGGGGAAGCAGTAATTCGTTTTTGTTATGGTTTACAAGTATATCGTGTTTTCTTATCTGGTAAATGTCCCCGATTACTATTTCACCTTCAAGTTCTTTGTATTCGTTATAGATAATATCTTTTTCCAGTTCACGGATTCTCTGGTTCAAACTTTGTTTTGCCAGGTTAATTAACCTTCTTCCGAATGTTTCAAGTTTTAGAACCTCGACAAATTCTTCACCCACTTCAAGTTCTTCTTCATTGCCCCGGCGGTTCAATTCGTCGATTGAAATTTCAAGATTCGGGTTCTCGACTTCTTCGACAACTGCCCTTACAAGATAAAGTTCAATATCGCCTCTGTCCATGTTTACAACAACGTCGAAATTAGCGTCTTCACCGTATTTCTTTTTAATCAATACTCCGAAAATCTCTTCAACAATGTTGGTAAGAACGTCTTTATCGATACCTTTCTCTTTTGCCATCTGGGCAAATGAATCAACTATTTCTGGGTTCATTTAAAATCCTCCGTTAAGAAAAACTTATATTTACTAATGCTTTTGTAATTTTGTTAAAACTTATCAAGTACTCTTCATTCTTCGCTGCGAAGAGTAGGTTGTCGCTCTCTATTTTCAATAATTTCCCTTTAATGCTTTTTTCGTTTCCTTCCTGATCAACAAAACGCAAATCAAAATTCCTATTTATGTGTTTTTTATATTGTTCAAGAAATTTAAGCGGACGCTCGACACCGGGAGAAGATACGTCAAGCCTGTAATTCCCTTCAAGAAGGTTTTCGGTTTCGATACGCGATCTGATTTCACGGCTAACTTCGGCGCAATCTTCTACCGACACTCCGTTTTCACTATCGATATATAATTCGATTATCTGCAAATTTTTATGTCCGCGAAAAACAAAATCAATAAACATAAATTCTTTTTCGAGAACAACGGTTTCGCAGAGGTTTATTATCTGCTTTTCAATTAAGTTCATAAGGCAGCACAAAAGAAATTTCTAATTCGTCTGTTAATTGTCCGGTTTATTTCTCAAAAAAATGGGCTTTTCGAGGCAAATTAACCAACACAAACAAAAATCGCCCTTTTAGGGCGAAAACAACGTTGCAAAGTTAGAACTATTTTATTGAATTAGCAAGAAATAAAATAATTATTATTCGAGCGTAAATCCGGTATCAGTATTAATAAAACAGCCTCTCCGGATGTATCAACCAAAATCTTTAATCCTGCAAACCGGCTTAAAACTGCACATTCTGCAAATCCTGGTTTCCCGGTCTTCAAGTGTTGATAAATTGAAAATACCGCTTGATATTTTCTCAACGTATTCGTTTATCTTCACGACGCAAGAATCGATCATTTCATTGTACGAATTAATCAATTCCTCTTTTTCTGCTTTACTAAGTTGAACAAAAGATTTTCTTGATGTTGAGTTTTTTACTTCAACCGGCTTAATAGAATCATACCCCATTTTTAGCGAATAAATCCAGGCTAACGCAGGTTCATAATCCTCGTTCAGTAAAAATTTCAGTAGTTTTTTTGATGCATAAAGATAGAGAGGTATTTGCAGTGATAATCCTTCGTTAAGATCATTCTTTGACGGCTTTTTACCGCTCAGTTTGTAATCAACCACCTTAAAAGTCTTTTCCTTTTCGTTGATGTCCAGCCTGTCAATTTTTCCACTGACTTCAACATTACCGGCTTTAATATTTCCAAGCAGCGATTGTTCATCGGGGATATGAAGATTCCCGAATGGTATTTCAAAATATTTCGGTTCAAAATCGTCCTGCGATTCTCTTTCCTGCAATAGGAATTTATAAAGGATTGACTGCTCTTTATTCCCGTTTATCCCGGTAATTTTCTCTTTTTCAAAAAAAACTATTTCGGAATTGATGCTGATACCGGAGAGTATTTCGTGTGCAATATTAAAAATAACTTCCACCGCTTCGTTGAAGTCGTTATCATTACAGTTTTTAAGAGTTACATTTTTTTCTATCATTTTTACATAGAACCTGTGCGCTATCGAATGAAGCAGGTTCCCGAGTTGTATGGCTTCAAATTCTTCGCTCGGCTCTTCAATCGGTTTTAGGTTCAATACTCTTTCGGAAAAATACTTGAATGGACAAAGTGCGTACGTTTCAAGCCTTGAAATAGAATAAGTTTTATTTGATAATGAAAACAAAGTCTCTTTTGCTTTATCACTTAACCCGTCTTTAACGCAGCCTGTAAATTCGGTTGGGGCAAAGGAATTGTTCAATCTTAAAGAATCAATTTTCAAGGCTTCCGTAATCTCCCGGGATTCATCTTCATTCAAACTATTATTTGCTCCGGGATGATTTTTCCCCACCATATATAATAACTCATCTTTTGAATAAATGTACTTATTGAATTCACCCGGAACTTTAATCCCGGTTTTAAACAAAGCCCTGAAGCTCGTTAAAAAATTAGATTCGACAAGTTCTTTTTTACCGTCTACCAAAGGATATGATAAATAAAGCTGCTTTTCAACTGCAGTTAAAGTTTTATAGAAAAGATACCTCTCCTCCAGTTGATGTTTTTGCTCTCCTTTAATGAATGAACCGGAAGTAAAAACTTCCGGGGAATACCGTGTTGGTAAATCTCCGTCACAAAGTCCACCGATGAAAAGATAGTCGAACTTCAAACCGCGTATCTCTTCGAGTGTTGTAATCAACACACCGTAGTTGGGTCTTTCTTTAATGTTAAACCTCGCCGACGATACAGCGGTTCTAATTTGGTTTAAGTAAAATCCCAGGTGAAATTTCTTTTTGTTTCCATGCTCCATCGATATTAGTTCAAGAACTTCGCGTGAAATATCAAGCAGGGTATCCAGTGCTTTAAAATTTGCTTCCGACAGTTCTCCTCCCAATAGCAATACCTTACCCGGAACATCAAGCCGAAAAATTAATTCCTCGAATCGTGAATGAAATTCATCCGGTGTAAGCTGATGCGAAAACGGTTTTAGCAGTTGATATATCGATTCAATCTCCGCAAGAATATTTTTATAAAATTCTTCTTTACCGTTTTCATTATTTCCGACCCGGTTATGCAGAATGTAAAAATTCAGTGTTTCTTTCCAATTTTGGTATCCGGCAACAATCTTCAGCTCGGCTGCGGCTTTCATTAAGTTGATTAGTTTTACTTTTGCCGGTTTAATATAATCGCCGCTTAAAGCACGGAATATGTTCCTATAATAAAAATCGTTTTCGAGTATTTCCAAAAAGTTGATTATCGAAATTACCGGCAGGAATGTATCCAACATGTATCTGTCCGTAAGATTATACGGAATGCCGAGCAGCCCGAACCGATCCCTAATCAAAGGAGAGTATTTCCCGATTAGATTAAAAACAACCGAGATATTCTGCGGCGGGACGGAATCTTCGGTTATCAAACGTTTTATTACTTTCCCGATATACTCCACTTCGGTCTCCGGGTCTTTTGCCGGGATGACTTCTATTCTTTCTAAAAATTTTTCGTGTCCGTAATTCACTCCTCTTTTAAAAAGACTCTCTTTGACTTCGCGAACAAACGGTGTCTCTTTTATTTCCGGGTCATCAATTATTTTATTAAAGCCCCGTTCGGTCAGTTTATTATAACAAAGTAGGAGGTGAGAAAAAACATCTTCGTTGTTTTCATAATAATCAAACTCAATAAATAGCTTTTTGCTTGCATCTTCCGACAATGAATTTATTATTTCTATTTCGGGATTTGAAAACTCCGAGAAGCCGCTGAATATTATCAAATCTATCGACGGGTATACTTTGTTCAAAGATTCAATCGTCTTTTTTGCACCGAGCTTGTTCAGCTCTCCGTAAATATCACCCGTTTCATAAACGTTTAAATTAGAAAACTTTTCTTTATAGATTTTATAAATGCGTGCAATATCGATTGCTTTTTTCTTCTCGCTTGAGTCAAGTTTTTCAGCTTCATTTTCCAATAACAGCGGCGATATACCATGCCGTTTGTATTCTTTCAGAACCGATTTAATTCTATCAAGTGTTCCCTGGGGGATTTCATGCTTATAATTAATAAAGTAGTTTAGATCGGCTTCAGCAAAACTTTGTTTTAGTAATACAGAAGAAGCGGCTTCACTTACCAACGAAATTTTGGATACATTCTCCGAGAGCAGCTTTGTCGATAGGGTGCCGATAGTCTCAATATTGATTCCCGCAATCGCCTTCCCTGGTGCAAGTTTGATAAACTCTTTTTTTAAATGTCTTACTTTTCTATTTGTCGGAACAACGAGTAGAAAAGTGTCGGTTTTAGAGCCGGTAATTCTTTCTTTAATTAATTGGTCTAAGTTGACCTTTTTTATTCCGGATTTTGTTAAAATCATTACCTAAGTTGAAAAATTGATACATTAATGCGTTGCTTTTTTCCAATATCTGACTATTTTTGGAGAAAAAAAATAATCCATATGAAAAAATATCTTTTAGTTGCAATAATAGTTATTCCCTTCCTAAAAACAAACGGACAGGGAATAGGAGAAATAGCGCCTGAAAAAGAGGCTTTGGAATTCCCGCAAAATGCCTGGGGTGTAGATATTATGTTCGGTGAAGGCGGTTTCGGTTTGGGTACATTTTATAGACGCGAACTATCGGAGAATTTTACACTGTTTACAGACTTTTCAATCTCCGAAGCTAAAGATGAAAAAGAAATTGAGTATTACGACTATTACGGCAGACCATATGTAATCGGTAAAAAGAACAGGATTTTTATAATACCGCTTGTTTTGGGAGCACAATATCGAATCTTTAAGGATGTTTTAAGCGATAATCTACGCCCTTATATAAATGCCGGATTAGGTCCAACTATGGTAGCGACAACTCCTTACGAAAGAGAATTTTTTAAGTCAATCGGTTATGCACAGGCGCAATATACGCTCGGAGGGTATATCGGTTTCGGTGCAAATTTCGGTATGGATCAATCGCGGCTGATGGGAATTAATCTCCGTTATTATGTCGTTCACTTTTTTAACGATGGAGTTGAAGGATTAAAAGGACGAAGAATAAAAAATCTTGGTGGATTTTATTTAACAATAAATATAGGTTCTATGTATTGAAAGAACCGGACATTACATTTGACGGCTTCCCTACCGGCATATTTGATTTTTTTGCTGCCCTCGAAAAAAACAACAATAAAAAATTTTTTGATAGCGTTAGAGAGAAATATGAAAACAATGTTGTGCTGCCTTCCAAATCTTTTGTTGTAAATATTGCCCCATTTTTTGAACAGTTAAACCCGGCAATCCGTACAGAGCCGAAATTCAACAAAACCTTAATGAGAATTAATAAAGATATGCGCTTTGCAAAGGGAGAACCATACCGCACTTTCTTCCTGATTCATTTCGGCAAATTCAAAATGGATAGTGAATTCTACGTTTATATTACGAAAGATCAAATTGAATACGGTTTGTTCTTAAATAATAGTCCGGGAGAAGGATTGTTTTTTAAACAAAATTTAGCCCGGTATCAAAATGAAATAATCGCAGTTTTTGATAAATACGGATTAAATAACAAGTTTTCTCTTATTGAAATGAAAACCGACTTAAATGAAGTTTTTCCGCGGTTCAATGCGGGTAAGAATTTCGATTCATTAAAAAAAATCAAATACATTCTAATTGAAAAAGGGATTAAAAAAGATCACAAACTTGCGGCTTCTCCCAAATTCATTATCGAAGTAATTAAAATATTTTCGCGGCTTTACCCGCTCTACTGCTTTGCAATTTCCCCGGAGCCATTAAAACTTATTGAACGGTTTGACGAAGAGATGGGAATAGCGGAGTAAGTAAATAATCTGATTTTTCAACGCTATCTTTCACGAATTTCAATACATCTCCCGTTTTCGTTATCCCCGAAATAGTTGGTAATTCATCACTTAACTTTTATCTTTGAATGCCTTTTTAAAAATTTAATTAAAAAACCCCTATTCGGAGAAAATAATGAGTAAACCCGTTACAGTTTTTATCCCTTATAACGGATTAGAGCATACAAGAAAAACAGTAGAAAACTTTTTTAATACAGGACTTATAGAAAAGATATACCTTTTATCTACAGTGAACGAGCAACCTGTGATAAGTGGAACCGAGTTACTTAAAATTGAGCAGATTAATGGCTCCAAAACTTTTCAATTAATGGCTGAAAAATCGAACAGCGAATACTCGGTTTTTATAAAACAAGATACATTGATACAGTTGGGACAATTTGCACTTGAACGATTTATTACCGTTGCAGACAACCTTGATGCAGGTATAGTCTATTCCAACTATTACGAAATTAAAAATGAGGTTAGAACGCCTCACCCTGTTATAGATTATCAAACCGGCAGCTTACGCGATGATTTTGATTTCGGCTTTCTATTCTTTTTCAATTCAAAATTTTTGAAAGATAAAGCAAATAAAGAAGCGGATTATAAGTTTGCAGGCTTATACGACACAAGATTACGATTGTCGCAGATTTCTGCGGTTGCAAGAATTGACGAATATCTTTATTCATCAATTGAAACGGATACGAGAAAATCGGGCGAGAAATTGTTTGATTACGTTGACCCGCGTAACCGCCAGGTTCAAATCGAAATGGAAGAGGCGTGTACTCAACACCTGAAAGATATTAGCGGTTATTTGAAACCTGAATTTAAAACAGTTGATTTCGAAGGCACTCAATTCGAGTATGAAGCATCCGTAATCATTCCGGTAAAAAATAGGATGAATACTATTTCGGATGCGGTAGAGTCCGTACTCGCACAGAAAACAAATTTTAAGTTCAACCTTTTCGTGGTTGACAACTACTCCACAGACGGAACAACCGAAAAAGTTGCAGAGTTTGCCGCAAAGGATAAGAGAGTTGTGCATCTCATTCCTGAAAGAAAAGACCTTGGTATCGGGGGATGCTGGAATGAAGCAGCTCATCACCCAAACTGCGGAAAGTTTGCAGTTCAACTTGACAGCGATGACATTTATATTGATGAAAACACTCTTCAAAAAATAGTTGATTGTTTCTATAAAGAAAATTCGGCGGCTGTTATCGGCTCTTACAGAATGACTAATTTCAAACTCGAAGAAATTCCTCCCGGATTGATTGACCATAAAGAATGGACCCCGGATAACGGCAGAAACAATGCATTAAGAATTAACGGGCTTGGAGCACCCCGGGCTTATTACACACCGGTTCTAAGAGAAAATAATTTCCCTAACGTTAGCTACGGTGAAGACTATGCAGTTGTAATCGGAATTTCCCGCCATTACCAGATAGGTAGAATTTATGAACCAGTTTATCTTTGCAGAAGATGGGAAGGAAATACAGACTCCGCCCTGAGTATTGAACAGGTAAACAAGCATAATTTTTACAAAGACAAAGTTAGAACGTTCGAGCTTTCGGCAAGAATCAAGATGAACAAAAACTCAAATTAGTTTTTGAAATGATTATTCAGCGGGCGGAGCAGGTATCCGCATGCATTCTTTTATTGAGCAGCTAAAAATGAATTTTTCAGAAGAATCCAAACGATTATTAGAGAAACAACTTGAAGATTGGGAATTATGTAAAACCGGGTATAATTCACTTCTTTCCGTTGAAACAAAAATATTTAACTTTAATGATATTACAATTAAAGTACAGTTTAACCCGGGCAGATTTGTATCAACTTCCGCAAAGGTGGATCCTAAATCAATTAACAACAGGAAGTGCTTCCTTTGCATGCAAAATCTTCCGCCGGAACAAAAATCACTTAAGTGGAAAAACGACTACACAATACTTGTAAACCCGTTCCCGATTTTTCCCGAACACTTTACAATCCCCTCGGTATTTCACCAACCGCAAAAGATAAAAAGTAACATTGAAATTTTTCTTCAACTCTCAAGGGACATCGGTGAAAGATACACTGTTTTTTACAACGGACCTAAATGTGGTGCATCTGCACCCGATCACATCCACTTCCAGGCGGGAATAAAAAATTTTATGCCGATTGATTATCAATACGAATTAATACTGAATAAGTCTGGCAATTTGATAATGAATAAAAACAGCGTAAAGGTCTTCTCGGTTGATGACGGGCTTAGGAAGTGTATTGTATTTGAGTCAAACAACTATGTGGATTTATCAAAAAAACTGAATGAATTCTTAAATATCTATTCTAACGGGTTGGATGAAGAACCGATGATGAATATAATTTCATGTTATAATAATTCATCATGGCGTGTTATTTTTTTCTTGAGAAGGAAACATCGTCCTTCACATTTTTTTGAAGAAGGAGAAAAACAGTTAATGCTAAGTCCCGCCTCGGTTGACGTTGGCGGTGTTTGTATTACCCCGCTTGAAAAAGATTTTGTAAGAATTGATGCGGATACAATAAAAAATGTTTTCTCGGAGGTATTCATTACTTCAGAGGAATTAAATAAATTATGCGATAAAATAGCAGAACAGAAATAAATCAAATGAGATCAAGGATAAGCGCGGGTCTTTTGTTATACCGGTTCAAAGAGAATGAACTACAGTTTTTTATTGTTCATCCGGGCGGACCACTTTTCAAAAAGAAAGATGAAGGTTACTGGAGCATTCCCAAAGGTGAAGTTGACAATGGTGAAGACTTACTGACAACAGCTATCCGCGAAACAGAAGAGGAAACCGGCATCCGGGCAGAAGGAGAGTTCCTTCCGCTCGGTAGTATTACTCAAAAAGGAGGCAAGGTTGTTCACGCATGGGCATTGGAATATAAACACATGGACGATCCTGAAATCGTTAGTAATACTTTCCAAATGGAGTTCCCACCCAACAGCGGTATAATTAGGTCTTTTCCTGAAATAGATAGAGGAAAGTTTTGTAATTTAGCAGAGACTAAACTAAAACTTAAAGCTGCGCAAACCGAGCTGGTTGACAGACTGATTGATTTTATAAATTCAAAAAAAGTACAGTAGTATGAATAAATATTTTGCCGCATGTGTTCTCCTTTCGCTAAGTATACTAATAAATATAACGGCGCAAACCGGGCAGCCAAACGGGAAATACGTCCTTGTAATCCACGGGGGGGCAGGTGCAGTGGATGCAACTTTACCCGACTCTATAAAAAACTTTTACTACTCTTCTTTAGAAGAAGCGTTAAAAATAGGTGAAAAGATTCTGAAAGAAAACGGTACAAGCCTTGATGCTGTTGAACATGTTATACGTTATCTTGAAGACAATCCTTACTTCAATGCGGGGAAAGGAGCCGTACTGACATCAGCCGGAGAGGCTGAACTTGATGCATCAATTATGGATGGTAAAGACCTTTCATGCGGGGCGGTTTCAAATGTAAAGACCGTAAAAAATCCGATTTCACTTGCAAGAAAAGTAATGGAAAAAACCCCCCATGTTATGCTAACCTCGGAAGGAGCTGAAAAATTTGCCGCTGAGATTAATCTCGAACTTGTCGAAAAAGACTATTTCATCACCCCAAGAGTAAAAAATAATTACGAAAAAGGGATTAAGCGGTTAATTGAAGAAAAAAAAGGAACCGTAGGAGTTGTTGCTCTTGATAAAAAAGGCAATCTTGCAGCCGGCACATCAACCGGGGGAATGATGTTGAAAATGCCGGGACGCGTTGGCGATTCTCCAATTATTGGTGCGGGGACTTATGCCGATAATAGAGCGTGCGCTGTTTCATGCACAGGGAGAGGCGAACAATACATTAAACATGCGGTCGCATTTAATGTATCAGCGCTAATGCTTTACAAAAACCTTCCCCTTGCAGAAGCTGTAAACGAAATTTTTACCGAAAGATTAAACCCGAATGACGGCGGATTAATCGCAGTAGATAAAGACGGTAATTATGTAATGCATTACAATACGCAAAGCATGTTCCGCGGAGTTGTAACTTCCGGCGGAGTATTTGAAACCAAGATTTGGGAGTAATACAAAGGGAATACTTAAACAAATGTTATTAAATCCCAACACCCTCTTGCTATTAGCTTTAATAATAAGCGAAAAGACAGTATTGTCTTTTAACGTTTTCCAATCGGTGAATAACTAAAGGGAACAAAGCACATTAAGTTTCACGGTTAGAATTCCAACCTCCATAACCCCGATCTTCATCTAACTTTTCTTCAAGTAGTTGAACCCAACTATCATTCTTAAAAGAAGAAATCGTTTCCCTAAATAATTTCATCCCTCTTCGCCTATTCAAAAAGACAGAAGTTTCAACATCAGTTGTTTCAATAATCGGGAAAACCAATTCAGATATTATAAAATTAACGTTTGTTATTGTTGATTTTTGTCCTGTCGGTTTATACTTACTTAACACTTCGAAGCAAAAATTCTTGTTGCTTCGTTCAAGTAAAACTGTGAACTCATACCGGTTACCTGATATTTTTCTATCCATTAGAGGTCGCTTTTAAATTCCCAAGAAAATTAATCGAATACTACTCCCGGCACGTGCTTTCACTCTTCTCTTTTAACCATGCTTACTCCGGCTTGTGCAAGCGGAGTTAGAATAATTTCATTTATATTTACATGGGCGGGGCGGGATGCACAAAACAAAACCGCTTCCGCAATGTCTTCGCCGGTTAAAGGTTTTAATCCTTTGTAAACATTTTTCGCTTTCTCTTCATCACCTGAGAATCTTACCATGCTGAATTCTGTTTCAACCATTCCCGGATCAACAGACGAGATTTTTATATTTTTCTCAAGTAAGTCCATCCTCATAGCTTTCGATAAACCGTTTACTGCAAACTTAGTTGCACAATAAACATTTCCGCCGGGATAAACATCATGTCCCGCAATCGAACCGATATTGATGATATGTCCAAATCCCTTCTTTGTCATTTCCGGTAGAATTTCTTTTGTAACGTAAAGAAGTCCTTTAAGATTTGTATCAATCATTTCATCCCAGTTTTGTGCAGTACCGTCCTGTATTTTATCGAGCCCGCGAGCCATCCCCGCATTGTTGATAAGAATATCAATACTTTTCCATTCATCCGGTAGAGAGGCAATCTTTTCTTTTACACTGTCATAGTTGCGGACGTCAAAAATTAAGTTTACTATCTTCGTTCCATAATCGCTTTTTAATTTATCCGTAAGCCCGGACAATTTATCTTCTCTTCGTGCATTCAGAACCAATTTTGCACCTTCTCTTGCAAAAACCTCTGCGCATGCTTTACCAATGCCTGCAGACGCGCCTGATATAAATACGATTTTATCTTTTAAAGTTTTCATGTAATCTCCCGGTTATTCTTTCTCTGTTAATGATGATTTTACTCTTTTAAAAACATAACTGAAATATGTGAAAAGTATCAAAGCCGCTAAAAACATAATGATTGCAAACTGTTCATTTGATTCCGCATGAATAGAAAGATACTTCTGCCATTCATTTTCCTTATCCAGCTTAAATAGATATGCAAACACAATGTAAGCATACCCGAACAGTAGCCATGTTATATTGAAAAGCTGGATGACCATCAAAGTAAAGAAACTGTAAATGCCGACTTTACCTTTCATAATCAACGTGGTTAATTCAATAAAAAAAACGTTTGCAATGAATGTTGAACAAATGATTGTTAGATAAACTAAACCTTGCTGTTGTACGTTTTGATCATAAACGGTTTTGAAATTAAACCACGTAAATTTAAATGCTATACCCGTTCCGGTTAGAGCTAATATCATTGCGGCTTTAAACAATTCACTAAGCACAACAACGGATACAAGCCCGACAACCGCACCGGCGATTAAAGCTTTCCTTTTGGAAGCGGGTATATTTTCAGATTTATCTTTCAATCCAGCTTGTTCTCTTTGTTTTAAAATTCGGAGCGATAACTTCGTAAGGGTATTTCCTTGCCATAACAGGCATCCACTCATCGCTTCCTTTTTCTCGACCATACCAGGTGGAATTGTTCTCAACCTGTTTTTCTTGCGTATCCACAGTGGTTTTTATTTCACTGAAATAGGAGGTGAGATTGAACCCGGCATTTCCTCTTGGATGAAAATTTTGAGCTTCTACAAGTAAAATATTCTCCCCGGTTTTTAAATACTTTGTTATATCAATCATTTTAATTCTTTGATACTCGGTATAAAGAGAGAGGGAGCGTCTAACATAAACCTGTTCCACATATTTACCATTAACATACAATTTCACATATGAATCACCCATCAACTGTATCAATGCTTCTCTGGGTACTTTTTCAAGGTTGAAAGTAGTTTGGAATTCGGCATTTTTTGATAACGAATCGTTTATTCCTTTTACATAAAGCCATTCGCTTTTAATTCCCGGAACCGGAAGTTTTTCCGGTAATGATTCAATCATTGCATTTGTTTCTTCGAAATACGAAATCAAGCGGTTGAATTTATCCACAATCATACTAAGATTGTCCGGTTTATAATAACGCTTCCAAAGTTTTTTATATTCCACTTTCAATTGGTTTAATTGATAAATGTTTTGTTCAATCAATCCTTTTATCAAAGCGGCATTTTCTTTATTATAGCCCCAATTTAATTGATTTTGTGTTTCAAGTTTCAGTTTAAACCAGCTATTCAGCTTAACATAAAATTCCAGTATGTCCAAATGGTCGTTATTCTTTCTAACCATTTTTTTCAAACCGGTAATATCTTTTTGTAATTCCGGCATTGACCATTCCATCCAGTTAATTCTTACAACCGGTGATGTTTTATTTTCCCACCATGACGGTTCCCGGTTAGGAAGCAATGGATGTCTCCATACTTCATGCCACATCATCTGGTTAAGTGGATGACTTAAAGTTTGATACGTTTTCGGAAGTCTTACGTCATTAACTCCGAAAAAGTCGTAAAAATATTTTTCCGAAAAATCGGACAAATCGGCATTAGAAAAATTCCATGAACATTCTGCAGAATACGCATACCCGAACAGAATCAACTCTTTTAATGTTTCAGCCCCATAATCACCCCAGTTTGAGTTAATCATTCCTGAAGATCCGTTTTCCAACCCGGAGTTAACAATATTTTTAATGTTCGGAAGTGCATTCATGTTCGTTGGAAAGGTTGTAACAAAATTCCAAACAGAAGGGGAGACATAATATTCAAAGCCATGTTCTTTGAATTTCTTCGTTGAAGGATAATTGAAATCCGCCCTGTAGTGCCAATCGACAACCGTAATATCATTCGGAATTAATGAAAGAATTTCCGGGTGCTGTAAAATTATGTCACCGTAAATCCATACTTTCTTCCCATATTTTTTACAAATGTCGTAAACTTTTTTATAATGGTTAGCATGAACAACTGCAAGGTTCGTTTCTTCAACAAGATACTTACTCCGTCCCAACCCCACGTCATAACTTTCATCCGCTCCCATATTAAAGTATTCCGATGGGAACAATTCAAAAACTTCTTTCAGCATATCTTCAAGAAAAGTATAGATTGAATCGTTTGCAATACAAAGCGATGCAGCGCCCGGAAACTCGGCATAGTGGAGAAATTCTTCCGATGCAAGTATGTTTTCGTAATGCCCCAAAGTTTGAAACACGGGGATAACTTCAACAAAATGGAGTGATGCAAATTCAACAATCTCTTTTATTTCGGATTTGGTCAACGCACCCCGGTTTTTCCCGATTGAAGGATACTTGTCAAACTCGATCATATCCTCTATATAAGGCATATAAGTATTCATCTTATAACGCGCAATATGTTCAATTATCCGTTTGAAGTTCTCCACAGTTGATACCTGTCCCCGGCTAATATCATCCGAAACTCCACGGACTTTCATATCCGGGTAATCAACTATACTAAGACACGGAATAGAGCCGTTGTCCGATTTATCAATTAGTTGAATCAAACTCATCGCTCCGTAAAATGCTCCTTTTGGTGTTGCCGCCTGTATTAAAACTTTGCCGGGTGCGATTGTTAAAAGATATGCCTCGCCAACAAACCGGGGAGAAACTCCTTCGGAAACCAATTTTTGTTCCGTTATTTGCTCTATTTCTATTGACCCGCTTTTTTCATCCTTTTTAGGTAATGAAGAAAGAGATTTTTTTATTAATTCAACTGTATACTCGTTTCCTTTTATGTCGTTGAACTTAATGTCTATTTTGGCATTACTGTTTACTAAACAACTTTCGTTACCGATTGAAAGTTTTTGCGGTGTAGGAATTATAGGAACATTCATATCCTGTGCCTTTAAAAAAGTATTGAGAAGTATAATAATCAGTATAAAAGAGAATTTTTTCATTGCTGTCCGAATTTTGTTGTTAAAAATATTTTATAATTGCTCCCCAAAACTCGTTAGAATTTCTTCACAAATATAAATCATTTTACCTATAATCATGAACATTTTGGATATAAATTAGTACACTCTGTATAGTTTACTGTTCTATGAATTAGTAATGTATTTGCCTCTATTGCAATTCACATGGATTTGTAACCGCCTATCATAAAAATCGGTCTCATCTAAGCACGGGCTGTTAAGTTTGCGGCAGTAAAATTAATGGCATAATGCTTGGTCTGTCCGGTTATCACTAATTTTTTGGAGTATCAATGTATCTTAAATTTCTAACTGTTTTATTTGTTTCAATATTTGCCTTATCAACTTCGATAAGTGTTAAAGCACAGGAAACAGATTCTTCCTGGAGCTACAACTGGAGTGACTCTACTTCTCATGAGTGGGATGAGTTCGACATAGATTTCCATTTCGATTTTTTGAAAATGGGAAAACCCTCTATAAATGTAGTATACGGCATTCCTAAAAACAGTCTTTATAACACTATTTCTCCTTTTTCGAAATCCGGGCTGGCAGAAATAAAACTCGGTTATACAAAAGAAAGAGATGTTAAAAAAACTGATTATCTTTTCAAACACAAGTTCAGTTATCTTGCTATCAGTAACATTTCATATTCTCTTTCCAAAGGAAAAACTGCCGGGGAAATAAACACAAACACATGGCGGATTTCTTTCGGGTGGGAAGACGGTTACGGATATAAATTCGGCAACTCATCCCTCATTCTTTACAACACATGGGGAATGGGATGGTCGCGGGTACACGTTGAAGATACTTTAACCAACCTTTTTGAGAAAGAGGAACTTGAACTTTTCAACGATTCGTTCCGCTTCGGAACTATGGCGGCTGGTGGAATCAAATTCAGAGTAATACCTTCAATTGAATTAGATGCCGGTTACGAAAGAGCTGCTATTTTCCCGCGGCATATTTTCTGGAAGTGGGCAGGCAGTGCTTTAATTGAAGGTGCAGGTCAGGGCTTAATTGATGCTTTCGTAAAAAAGATCCTGGCTTCTTCACCGTCGGCAGCACCTGTTGTAAGCTTTATTTTGAAGAACGGTCTATCCTACGCAGCATACGAACTTAGAAAAGATAAAATGAACTACCCGTTCGATTCGGCGCCGCCGATTATAACGGACTCATTCAAGTTCGGGGTAACTTTTATTTTCTAAATTAATTTTGAATCACCCTGTAATCAATCAACAGGGTGATTCTTTTTCTGTTGAGTTAAAACAACAGGCATGTTAAATTTTGATTGAATTTTTTTGATGGATGATGATATATGATTAGCAAAGAATTACTTGATATTTTATGCTGCCCCGAAACAAAGGCAGATTTAGTACTCGAAGAAAACTCATTGATTTCTACGGACAAAAATACACGAAGAAAGTACAGGATTGAAAACAATATCCCGATAATGTTAATTGAAGAATCGGAACAGCTTGACATTGCGACATGGGAAAAGATAATGAAAAAGCATGGAGTTAATGCGAAGTAGTTTTTAATAATGGATTAAAGCATAGAGGCTGCCCATTAAGGCAGCCTCTTTTATTATCAATTGATACAATTAGTGTTCGCAGAAAACTACTTCAGCATCATCATTTTGCGGGTTTCTACAAAATCTCCACTTTGAAGTTTGTAGATGTACATTCCGCTTGCGAATCTGCTTCCGTCAAATTCTACAGTGTATTTTCCCTGTGCTTTATCACTGTTTACAAGAGTTGCAATCTCTTTACCGAGTATATCGTAAACCTTTAACGATACAAACCCGTCTTTCGGTATTTGATAATTAATCGTTGTTACCGGGTTGAACGGGTTCGGGTAGTTTTGAGATAGTGCGTAATCGGTTACGGCAGCTATACCATTAAAGCCAACTTTTTTAGTGTGTCTTTTTGCTATTAAGCTTGCGTCTGCACCAACTATGGTTAATGAACGAGAAA
>ERZ795056.2103-NODE-2103-length-22571-cov-58.950036_pt1 | contig 22571 bp, 27 predicted proteins | sample MGYA00375140_ERZ795056 | MGnify/ENA primary metagenome ERZ795056 (study PRJEB30185, sample SAMN05720227) | activated sludge metagenome | isolation source: Anaerobic digester | place: USA | collected 2015-03-09 ... | reverse complement strand
CGCACCCGCTCGGCCGCGGCCTCGAGGGCCTGACGCTGCTCGACACTGAGCCCGGCCAGGGCGGCTTCGAGTTCGGCGCGGGGCAGCTCCAGCGCGGCCATGTTCGCCACGTTCAGGTGGTCGAAGCGGCGGGTGAAATCCACCACGGCCTGATCACCATCCCGACGCACGGCCTGCAGGATGTCGGCGACGGCCTGTTCGATGGCGGCATCGGTGCTGCCGTCAAAGGCCAGCAGGGCGTCGAGGGTGGCGGCGAAGCCCCCATCGGCGGACGACAGGCGACGGATCTGCGCGCTCATGGCTTGACCGCTCCGGCAAAGGCCTCCAGCACCGGCTGGATCAGCTCGCGCTTGAGCTTGAGGGAGGCCTGATTGACGATGAGGCGGGAACTGATGGGCATGATGTCCTCCACCTCGACCAGGTTGTTGGCCTTGAGGGTACCGCCGGTGGATACCAGATCGACGATGGCATCGGCCAGCCCCACCAGGGGCGCCAGCTCCATGGAGCCATAGAGCTTGATCAGGTCCACGTGCATGCCCTTGGCGGCAAAGTGGGCCTTGGCCGCCGTAACGTACTTGGTAGCCACACGGATGCGCGCGCCACGCTTGACCGCAGCGGCGTAGTCGAAATCCTTGCGCACGGCCACGCACAGGCGGCACTTGGCGATGTTGAGGTCGAGGGGCTGGTAGAGCCCGGCGCCACCATGCTCGATCAGGGTGTCCTTGCCTGCAATGCCCAGATCGGCCGCACCGTACTGCACGTAGGTGGGCGTGTCGGTGGCGCGCACGATGACCAGGCGCACATCGTCACGGTTGGTACCGATGATGAGCTTGCGCGAAGTCTCCGGGTTGTCGGTCGGGGTGATCCCGGCGGCGGCAAGCAGCGGCAGGGTCTCTTCGAAAATTCGGCCCTTCGAAAGGGCAAGCGTAATGCCGTTCAAGATGATGATCTGTCTGCTTAAAAAGTGATTTTATCCGATCGCGGCGATGGCCGTCAGTCGTCGTCAGCCGCGGCCTTGCCCGCAAGTGCCACAGGAACGGACAACTCGAAGCAGGCAAACGCCTCGGCCGGTGTGCGCGCCCGCAAAAGGCGCTCCTGCACCGTGGCCGGCGCAAGCGCACCTTCGGGGAGCGCTGCGGCAAACGCAGCGGCGAGCACCGGATCGTCGTGGAACTTGCGGAACATCCCGGCAAGTTGATGGTGATCGCAGGGGCCGAGTTCCATCCGGAAATCGACACGCCCCGACCGGACGAGGGCGGCATCCAGGGTCTCCGGGTGGTTGGTGGTCATAAAGACCACCGAACCCTCATGGGCAGCCACGCCGTCGAGGGCATTGAGAAAGCCGGAGAAGGACAGCCGCACCTGCTGACTTTGCTGCTCGCGCTGGCGGAAGAACGCATCCACATCCTCGATGAGGATGATGGAGCGCGGCGGCACACTGGCCAGCAGGCTGCCGATCTTGTCATCGGTGATGCCGGAAGCGGCCAATGACAGGCTGCATACGTTCAGGCGCATCTCCGACGCCAGCGCGGTGACCAGCGAGGTCTTGCCGGTGCCGGGCGCACCGTAGAGCAGGTAACCGCGCCGCCAGGGAATGCCCAGATCGTCATAGCGCACCTTGTCGCTGAAGAACTGCTTCAGGTCGGACAGGATTTGCTCCGTCTGCCCGGCCTTCAGGACGAGGGAGGCAAGGCGCCGGTTGTTGCCCAGCCGTGCCCGCGACCAGTCGCCATGGGTGTAGGGGTTGGGAATGTAGATGGCGATCTTGTCGAGCTCACGGGCGACCCGCGCCTCAATGGCGGCATGGATGAAGGCTTCAAGCACCGCCTTGTCGCGACCGAAGGTGGACAGGGTGATCTTCTCGAAGATCGTCTGGCCGATGCTGACCTCGCGCTTCATCCACATCAGCCGGCCATCCAGCCAGAAAATATGGAAGCCTTCGGCCGGCGACAGGAAGGCGCGCGGGCGCACCCCCTGGCGCAAGTCGTCGGAGAAGCTCTGGTAGGCGTCGGAATCCTTTACCGCGCGGACGGTGAACTGGTTGATCCGGCGCAGCACGTCGCGGGCGTGCATGTATTCGACGACGGTGGGGAAGAGGATCTCGTCCCGGTTGTCGACGGTGACCATGGACACGATGTAGCGGCTGAGGAAGGCCGCCGTGGCCGGCAGCACATCCTTCAGCCAGTAGGCCACCGCCCCCAGCAGGGCCAGGGCGAGCCCCCCGGAAAACACCGGATTGCTGCCCGCCAGTGAAACGATCCACGCTTCCATGGCGGGCCCGTCGTTCAGCTCAGGCGCCGGACCTTGGCACCCAGCGCCGCCAGTTTGGACTCGAGCTTTTCGTAGCCCCGATCCAGGTGGTAGATGCGCTCGATGGTGGTCTCACCCTCCGCCACCAGGCCGGCGATGATGAGGCTTGCCGAAGCCCGCAGATCGGTGGCCATGACGGTTGCCCCCTGCAGGCGGGCAACCCCCTTCACGAAGGCCGTGTTGCCGTCGATCTTGATGTCGGCACCGAGGCGCTGCAGTTCCACCGCATGCATGAAACGGTTTTCGAAGATGGTCTCGCGGATCACCGCCGTGCCTTCGGCCACCGCATTGATGGCCATGAACTGGGCCTGCATGTCGGTGGGGAAGGCAGGGTACGGTGCCGTGCGCAGGCTGACGGCATTGAGACGCGCAGGCGCCTTGAGGCGCACCGCATCGCGCTCGGCAACGATCTCGCAGCCGGCATCCATCAGCTTGTCGATGACCGCATCCAGGTAGCTGGCCGAGGTGCCGGTCAGACGCACGTCGCCTCCCGTGACCGCCGCGGCGCACAGGTAGGTTCCCGTTTCGATGCGGTCGGGCATCACCCGATGGGTGGCGCTGTGCAGGGCGGCAACCCCCTGGATGCGGATCACATCGCCACCGGCGCCGGAGATGCGGGCGCCCATGGCCACCAGGCAGTTGGCCAGGTCCACCACCTCGGGCTCGCGGGCGGCGTTTTCGATCACCGTCTCGCCGTCGGCCAGACAGGCGGCCATCATCAGGTTCTCGGTGCCGGTCACCGTCACCATGTCGGTGAAGATGCGGGCGCCCTTGAGCTTGGGCACCTTGGCATGCACATAGCCGTGCTCCACCTTCACGTCGGCGCCCATGGCCTGCAGACCCTTGATGTGCTGGTCCACGGGTCGTGCCCCGATGGCGCAGCCACCGGGCAGACTCACCCGCGCTTCACCGAAGCGTGCCACCAGGGGGCCCAGCACCAGGATGGAAGCCCGCATGGTCTTGACCATCTCGTAGGAGGCCACCGGGTTGTCCACACCGGAGGCATCGAGCGTCACGACGTCGGCCTCGCGGCTGACCTTGACACCCATCTGCTCCAACAGGCGCAGCAGGGTGGCAATGTCGTTCAGACGCGGCACATTGGTGAAGGTCACCGGTTCGGTGGTCAGCAGCGCCGCACAGAGGATCGGCAGGGCAGCGTTCTTCGCACCGGAGATGGCGATCTCGCCGGACAGGCGAGCACCGCCTTCAATCAACAGTTTGTCCATGCATCAAAGGGCGTTCAGCCCAGTTCCTTCAGAAGTTCGGCCCATTGGGAGGGCGTGTAGGTATTCAGCTGGAGCGCGTGGATCTCGTTGCCCATCAGCTTGCCCAGGGTGGCGTAAACAGCCTGATGCTGACGCACCCGCGGCTTGCCCTCGAAGGCGGGGCTGACGACGATCCCGGTGAAGTGGGTACCGTCATCACCTTCGATCTTCAGGAATTCGCATTCGAGACCCGACGCAATCAGACGCTCGATTTCACTTGCTTCAAACATGATTCAATCCTCAGGCCCGCAGTTTGTAGCCCCTGGCAAGCATTTGCAGGGTAATGACCGCGAGCACGACAAAACAGACCGACACCACTCCGATGCTCACCCAGGGCGAGACGTCGGAGACCCCGAAAAATCCGTAACGGAACCCGTCAATCATGAAGAAAAACGGGTTGAAATGCGACACCCCCTGCCAGAAAGCCGGTAGCGAGTGAATCGAATAGAAGACGCCCGAGAGCATGGTCAGGGGCATGATCAGGAAATTCTGGAAGGCCGCCAACTGGTCGAACTTGTCGGCCCAGATCCCGGCAATCACCCCCAGGCTGCCGAGAAATGCGCCACCGATCAGCGTGAAGGCCATGACCCAGCCCGGCTCGGCCAGACTCAGGGCGGCAAAGGGAAGGGACACCAGCAGTACCCCCACGCCGCAGGCGACGCCCCGCAGCACCGAGGCAATCACATAGGCGGCGTAGAACTCGCGATAGGAGATGGGCGGCAGCAGCACAAACACGATGTTGCCGGTGATCTTGCTCTGGATCAGGGAAGACGAGCTGTTGGCAAAGGCGTTCTGCAGCACGGTCATCATGACCAGCCCGGGCACCAGAAAGGCGGTGTAGCTGACACCAGGATAGGGCTGCACATGATCTTCGAGCACGTGCCCGAAGATCAGCAGGTAGAGCACCGCGGTGAGCACCGGCGACAGCACGGTCTGGAAGCCCACCTTCCAGAAACGCAGGCACTCCTTGTACAAAAGGGTCTTGAAACCTTCCATGGGCGCCTCAGTTCTGATTCATGATGCCGACGAAGACTTGCTCCATGTCGGGCTTTCCGAGGGCCATGTCGGTGATCTCGCCGCCCGCGGCACGCAGGCCGGCGAGCAGGTGCCCGACATCGTCGTAGTGGTCGAAACCCAGAAGCAGCTCGGCGCCCTCCTGGCTGAGGATACGGGCGGAGAACGGTGGCGGCAGGCTCACTGGGGCGGCCAGCCGCAGTTTCAGGGTATGGGTGGCAAAGCGTTGCAGCAGGTTGGCCGTGGTATCGAGGGCCACCACCCGTCCGGCCTTGAGCATGGCGATTCGCCCGCACAGGGACTCGGCCTCCTCGAGGTAGTGGGTGGTCAGCACGATGGTATGGCCGTCCTGGTTGAGCTTGCGGATGAACTGCCAGAGACCATGACGCAGCTCCACGTCCACCCCGGCGGTGGGCTCGTCGAGGACGATGACCGGGGGGCGATGCACCAGGGCCTGGGCCACCAGCGCCCGGCGTTTCATGCCCCCGGACAGCATGCGCATGTTGGCGCCGGCCTTGCCGGTGAGGTCCAGGTTATGGAGGATCTCGTCGATCCAGTCGTCGTTGTTGCGGATGCCGAAGTAGCCCGACTGGATGCGCAGCATTTCGCGCACCGAGAAGAAGGGGTCGAAGACCAGCTCCTGGGGCACCACCCCCAGGGCCATGCGGGCCGCGCGGTAGTCGCGCACCACGTCGCGCCCCATCACCTCCAGGGTGCCGGAGTCGGGCCGGGCCAGACCTGCGAGACAGGAGATGAGGGTGGTCTTGCCCGCACCGTTGGGGCCCAGGAGGCCGAAAAACTCGCCCTGCGCCACCTCCAGATCCACGCCGGCCAGGGCCTGCAGGGAACGGAAACGCTTGGTGACGCCGGCAACGCGGATCGCTGGATTCATGGACGAGGCCGCCGGCTCAGTGGGCCAGCGGAAGGATGGTGTCGACGTCGTAGAGGGACGCGAGACTGACCAGTGCTGGCGGTGGCTGGTCGATGGTAAGCCGACGGCCGGCGTTACGGGCGGCACGAACCCAGCTCAGGAGCAGGGCCAGAGCTGCGGAGTCCACCTGGGTGACGCCGGACAGGTCCACCACGAGGTCGGCGGCGATCACATGTTCGCGGCCCGCGGTGGCCAGATCACCGGCGGTGGCCACCGTCAGTGGCCCGGAGAGGCTGAGGCGCTGGCCGTCGGTGCGGATCATTTCTTGGCCGACACCGTGGCATCGAGCTGCTTGTTCTTGTCCTTGAGGGACTTGATCAGGCCGTCGATGCCACCTGTGCGCACCTCCTGGCCGAAACTGTCGCGGTAATTGGTGACGAGACTGACGCCCGCCACCAGGACATCGTAGACCTTCCAGCCATCGGCGAGCTTCTCGAGGTTGTAATCGATCTGCACCGGCTTGGCCCCCGGCTGGCGCACCTCGGTACGCACCACCACGTCGGTGTCCTCGGGCTTGGCCTTGAGGGGCTTGAAGTCGATCTGCTGGTTGCGGTACTGGGTCAGGGCATTGGAGTAGGTGCGCACCAGCAGGGTCTTGAACTCCTGGGTCAGCAGGGTCTTCTGCTCGGGGCTGGCCTGTTTCCAGTCCTTGCCGACGGCAAGACGGGTCATGTGGGCAAAGTCGAAATAGGGCAGCACCCGGGTCTCGACCAGCTCGACCGCCTTGCGCGTATCGCCGGACTGGATGGCCTTGTCCTGACGCACGATGGTGATCACGTCGTCGGTGACGCTCTTCACCAGGGCATCGGGCGCGGTGGCGTCGACCGCGAGGGCATTGAACTGGACGCCTACGCTGAGGGCCAGCGCAGCAAGCAGGGAAGCAATCTTGTTCATCTGTCGTTCTCTCTGTTGTCGTGGGGCTGGGCGCGGCGATTACTCGTCGTCCGGATCCTTCACCCGGGGCGGCTGGCCGTCATAAACCTGGTTGAGGCGGTACTGCAGGTAAAAGCTGCGCATGTAACCGTACTTGTCCAGCGCAGCCTGTTCGGCTGTGGTATCGGCACCCAGCAAGGACGCCCGACGGTGGGTGAAACGCAGGCCGCTAAGGGAGTTGCGCACGGCCACCTCCTTGAACTGCCACACCGGATCCGCCTCCAGGTCACCGATCAGGCCCACGCTGTCGCGCAGCGTGCTCGGCCCCAGGAAGGGCAGGACGATGTAGGGCCCTTCACCAACGCCCCAGCTGCCAAGGGTCTGGCCCAGATCCTCATCGTGCTTCTCAAGCCCCAGTTCGGTGGCAATGTCGAAGAGACCGAACATGCCGACGGTGCTATTGACCAGCACCCGCCCACCGTCCGACAGGCCATCCACGAACTTGCCCTGGAGCAGGTTGTTCACCCCGATCCAGACGTCACCGATGTTGCCGAAGAAGTTGCCGACACCCACCTTGAGGGGCAGGGGGGCATAGTCATAGACCTGCGCCACCGGGCGCATGACGTATTTGTCGGCGGTCTCGTTGAAGGCGAAGGTGGCGCGATTGAGGGGCTCCAGGGGGTCGCGCGGATGCCCGCCCGCACCGGCGCAGGCCGTCAGGGCCAGCGCCAAGCCCAGCGGGGCAAGACGTACCGCCAGGCTTCTCGTTGTGGGCATATTGCTGTTCTTCATCGTGGGGTACTCCCTGTGGGTGCTCCGCCGCTCACTTTGCCGGTGCCGGTTCGCCCTCGGCCGCCTTGCTGAACATGAACTGGCTGATCAGCTTCTCGAGCACAACGGCGGACTGGGTCTTCTTGATGACATCACCAGGCGCCAACAGCTTCTCTTCGCCCCCCGGGTCCAGGCCCAGGTACTGCTCGCCGAGCAAGCCCGAGGTGAGAATGTTGGCGAAAGTATCGGTGGGAAACTTGTAACGGCCATCCACGGTGAAGACCACCTCTGCCTGGAAGCGTTCATTGTCGTAGCGGATCTCGGAAACCCGCCCCACCAGCACACCCGCCACCTTCACCGGCGCACGCACCTTGAGCCCGCCGATGTTGTCGAAGCGGGCGCTGAGGAGATAGGGCGACTGGATGTCGGAACCCGAGATGCTGCCGACCTTGAGCGCCAGGAAGAACAGCGCGGCGATCCCCATCGCCACGAAAACCCCGACCCACAGATCCATCGTGGTGCGACTCATCATTAACCTCGGAACATGAAAGACGTCATTACAAAATCCAGAGCCAGGATGGCCAGGGCCGAGCTCACCACGGTACGGGTGATGGCCCGGGACACGCCCTCGGCGGTGGGTACGCAGTCGTAGCCTTCGAAGACCGCAATCAGGGCCACCGCCACGCCGAACACACAGCTCTTGATCACCCCGTTCAGGACGTCATACCGGAAATCGACCGCATCCTGCATCTGCGCCCAGAAGGCCCCATCATCGACACCGATGACCACCACGCCGATGAGCCAGCCGCCGAACACCCCCATGGCCGAGAACAGCGCCGCCAGCAGGGGCATGGAGATGACCCCGCCCCAGAAACGCGGCGCCACCACCCGGGCGATGGGGCTCACTGCCATCATGTCCATGGCCTTGAGCTGCTCGGTGACCTTCATCAGGCCGATCTCCGCCGTGACCGCAGACCCGGCCCGGCTGGCAAACAGCAGCCCCGCCACCACCGGCCCCAGCTCCCGCACCAGGGACAGGGCCACGAGGGTTCCCAGGGAGTCGCTGGCCCCATAGCGCTGCAGGGTTTCGTATCCCTGCAGGCCCAGCACCAGCCCAACGAAGAGGCCCGACACGAGAATGATCAGCAGGGACATCACCCCGCTGAAGTACAGCTCGCGCAGGGTCAGATGGATGCGGGTGAAGGACTGCCCGGAATAGACCAGGATCAGCCAGAAGAAACGGGCGATGAAGCCCAGTTGCCAGATGCCGTTGATGGCCATCGAACCCATCTTGCGGAACACGTCTGCCATCAGCCCGCCCCTCCGACCAGGGCCGTGGCGTAGTCGCCGGCCGGGTAATGGAAGGGCACCGGACCATCGGCCTGGGCATGGACGAACTGGGAGACGAAGGGGTCGGCAGAGTTGCGGATCTCGTCCGGCGTGCCTTCGGCCACCACCCGGCCTTCGGAGATGAAATAGATGTAGTCCACGATCTGCAGGGACTCCTGGATATCGTGGGTGACGATGACGGAGCTGGCGCCGAGGGCGTCATTGAGGCGCCGGATGAGCTGACCGATCACCCCGAGGGAGATGGGATCAAGGCCGGTGAAGGGCTCGTCGTACATCAGCAGCATGGGGTCGAGGGCGATGGTGCGCGCCAGGGCCACGCGCCGCGCCATGCCGCCCGACAGCTCACCGGGCATCAGCTTGGCAGCGCCGCGCAGACCCACGGCATGGAGCTTCATCATCACCAGGTCGTTGATCAGCTCGGCGGGAAGGTCGGTGTGCTCCCGGAGGGGGAAGGCCACGTTGTCGAACACCGACATATCGGTAAACAGCGCACCGAACTGGAACAGCATGCCCATGCGCCGGCGCAGGGCATACAGGGCATCGCGCCCCAGCCCCGCCACATCCTGCCCGTCCACCGTCACGCGGCCGCCCACGGCGCGCTCCTGCCCGCCGATCAGGCGCAGCAGGGTCGTCTTGCCGCAGCCACTGCCACCCATGATGGCAACCACTTTTCCGCGGGGAATCGACAGGGAAATGCCGCGCAGGATCGCCCGTTCGCCATAGGCGAAACGCACGTTCTCGAGACGGACAAGGGGCTCGGACATGGAGAATTGTTGCAACGCGGGACGCGGATTGTAGCAGAGGGAGAATGACGTGACATGCCGCCACCCGGTTCATGAAAACGAAATATCTCGTCACATCAACATCTTGAGCACGTTTCAGCGGGCTTTGCAGGAGGCGTTTATAATGCGCGGTTTCGTTCCATCCGCGACCTTTCCCGCCCATGCAGGACAAATACCTCCCCGCCGATATCGAGCGCGCCGCCCAGCAGCACTGGGACAGCACCGAAGCCTTCCGCGTCCATGCCGATGCGAGCAGGCCCAAGTACTACTGCCTGTCCATGTTCCCCTACCCCTCGGGCAAGCTGCACATGGGGCACGTGCGCAACTACACCATCGGCGACGTGTTGTCCCGCTTCCACAAGATGAAGGGCTTCAACGTCCTGCAGCCCATGGGCTGGGACGCCTTCGGCCTGCCCGCCGAGAACGCCGCGATCAAGAACCGGGTGCCGCCCGCCAAGTGGACCTACGACAACATCGCCTACATGAAGCAGCAGCTCAAGTCGCTGGGCTTTGCCATCGACTGGCGCCGCGAGCTGGCCACCTGCACCCCCGAATACTACAAGTGGAACCAGTGGATCTTCCTGCGCATGCTCGAGAAGGGCGTCGCCGAGCGCAAGACCCAGGTGGTGAACTGGGACCCGGTGGACCAGACCGTGCTGGCCAACGAGCAGGTCATCGACGGCCGCGGCTGGCGCACCGGTGCGGTGGTCGAGAAGCGCGAGATCCCCGGCTACTACCTCAAGATCACCGACTACGCCGACGAGCTGCTGGGCGATCTGGACGAGCTCAGCGGCTGGCCCGAGCGCGTCAAGCTGATGCAGGCCAACTGGATCGGCAAGAGCACCGGCGTGCGCTTTGCCTTCCAGCACGATATCGCCGGCGATGACGGCCAGTCCATCAACGACGGCAAGCTGTGGGTGTTCACCACCCGCGCCGACACCATCATGGGCGTCACCTTCTGTGCCGTGGCCGCCGAACACCCCCTGGCCCTGCACGCGGCCAAGGGCAACGCCGAGCTGGCCGCCTTCATCGAGAAGTGCAAGCACGGCTCGGTGATGGAAGCCGACATGGCCACCATGGAAAAGGAAGGCCTGCCCACCGGCCTGTTCGTCACCCACCCCCTCACCGGCAAGCAGGTCGAGGTGTGGGTCGGCAACTACGTGCTGATGAGCTACGGTGATGGCGCCGTGATGGGCGTGCCGGCCCATGACGAGCGCGACTTCGCCTTCGCCAAGAAGTACAACCTGCCCATCGAACAGGTCGTCGCCGTGGGCGACAAGGCCTACAGCCTGGACGCCTGGCAGGAGTGGTACGGCAGCAAGGACGGCGTCTGCGTCAATTCCGGCAAATACGACGGCCTCGGCTATGACGCCGCCGTGGACGCCATCGCCACCGACCTGGCAGCCCAGGGCATCGGTGAAAAGAAGGTGCAGTGGCGCCTGCGCGACTGGGGCATCTCGCGCCAGCGCTACTGGGGCTGCCCCATCCCCATCATCCACTGCGACAGTTGCGGCGCGGTGCCGGTGCCCGACGACCAGCTGCCGGTGGTGCTGCCCGAAGACTGCGTGCCGGACGGCTCCGGCAATCCGCTGCACAAGCGCGAAGACTTCCTCAACGTGGCCTGCCCGTGCTGCGGCAAGCCGGCCCGCCGCGAGACCGACACCATGGACACCTTCGTGGATTCGTCCTGGTACTACGCGCGCTACGCCACCACCTTCGGCAAGGACAAGATGGTGGATGGCGAGACCGACTACTGGATGACCGTCGACCAGTACATCGGCGGCATTGAGCACGCCATCCTGCACCTGCTCTACTCCCGCTTCTGGACCAAGGTGATGCGCGACCTGGGCCTTGTCAGCTACCGGGAGCCCTTCGCCCATCTGCTCACCCAGGGCATGGTGCTGAACAACGCCTTCTTCCACAAACCCGAAGGCGGCGGCAAGAACTACTACTGGGAAAGCGAAATCGACATCCAGAAGGACGCCAAGGGCCAGATCACCGGCGCCAGGCTGAAGCAGGACGGCACGGTGCTGGAGCACGAGCTCACCACCATGTCCAAGTCCAAGAACAACGGCGTGGACCCGCAGTCTCTGATCGAGCAATACGGCGCCGACACCGCCCGCTTCTTCATGATGTTCGCCGCGCCCCCCGAACAAACGCTTGAATGGTCCGACGCCGGCGTCGAAGGCGCCTACCGCTTCCTGCGCCGGGTGTGGAGCTTCGGCCACCTGTTCGCCAGCGAGATCCGCGGCCAGATCGGCGCCCAGCGCCAGCTCGCCGGCGCCAAGCTGCCGGAAGATCTGACAGCCTTCCGCCGCGAGATCCACCTGCTCCTCAAGCAGGCCAACTACGACCTGGGCAAGCAGCAGTTCAACACCGTGGCCTCGGCCACCATGAAGATGCTCAACGCCCTCGAGAAGGCCCCGCGCCAGGGCGCCCTGGCCGCCGAAACCATTGAAGAGTGCTTCGGCATCCTGCTGCGCGTGCTGTCGCCCCTCACCCCGCACATCAGCCACGCCCTGTGGCTTGATCTGGGCTACGGCGAGGACATCCTCAAGGCCCCCTGGCCCGAGCCCCTCGACGCCGCCCTGGTGCAGGACGAAGTCGAGCTGATGCTGCAGGTCAACGGCAAGCTGCGTGGCGCCCTGCGCGTCCCCGCCGATGCCGCCAAGGACGCCATCGAGGCCGCCGCCCTGGCCCACGAGGCGACCATCAAGTTCCTCGAAGGCCGTGCCGCGAAGAAGGTCGTCGTGGTGCCCGGCCGCCTGGTCAACATCGTCGGCTAATGCCCAAAGGATCCCCCATGCTGCGCCTTGCCCTTCTCGCCATCCTCGCCCTCCTGTCCGGCTGCGCGTCGCCGGACCGCAACTTCTACGAGGGCATCCGGCAGGAAAACGCCCGGCGCCAGCACGAACCGGGCCGCGACATCAGCCGTGACGCCCCCCAGCCCGGCTACGACGCCTACGAGAAAGAGCGTCAGCGCCTCAAGGAGGAGGCACGTCAATGAGCCACCTGCACCAGCCCGGGCGCCGCCGCGCCCTCGCCGTCCTTGGCGCCCTGCCGCTGCTCGCCGCCGGCTGTGGCTTCCAGCTCCGTGGGGCGCGCCCCCTGCCCTTCGACACCATCTACCTGGGCATGTACGAGTACTCCGAGCTGGCAGCCGCCATCCGCAGGCAGATCCGGGCCGGCAGCACCACCCGGGTCGTGGCCCGGCAGGAGGACGCCGCAGTCCGCCTGGAGGTTCTCGCCGACGCCAAGGAAAAGTCCATCCTGGCCCTCAATACCCAGGGCCGGGTGCGCGAATACCAACTCCGCCAGCGCTTCAGCTTCAGGCTGGTGGACAAGAATGGCCAGGAGGTCATCGCGCCGAACGAGATCCTGCTGCGCCGCGATCTGGCCTTCGATGACTCCCAGGTATTGGCCAAGGAACAGGAAGAAATCCTGCTCTACCGGGACATGCAGACCGATCTGGTGCAGCAGCTCATGCGCCGCCTGTCGTCCGCACGCATGCCGGACGCCCCGCCCAAGCCGTGAACCTGCGTCCCGAGCAGCTCACCAGCCAGCTCGACAAGCCCCTCGGCCCGCTCTACATCCTTCACGGCAACGAGCCGCTGCTGGTTCTCGAAGCGGGCGACGCCATCCGCGCAGCCGCGCGCAAGCAAGGCTACGCCGAACGCGAGGTGCTCGTCGCCGGCCAGGGCTTTCGCTGGACGGATCTGCAGTCGGCCGCCGGCAACCTGTCCCTGTTCGGGGCCAGTAAATTGGTGGATCTGCGAATCCCCAACGGCAAACCCGGCCGCGACGGCGGCGAAGCCCTGCAGCGCTACGCCCGTCACCTGGACGAGGGCGTTGTCACCCTGATCACCCTGCCCGAGATGGACTGGGCCACGCGCAAGGCCGCATGGTTCGTCGCCGTGAGCGAAGCTGGCGTGGTCGTCGAGCTCAACGCCCCCGAGCGCGAACGCCTGCCCGACTGGCTGGCCCGCCGCCTCGCCGCCCAGCAACAGAAGGCCTCACCGGACGCTCTCGCCTTCATCGCTGATCACATCGAAGGCAACCTGCTGGCGGCCCACCAGGAAATCCTCAAACTTGGCCTGCTCCACCCACCCGGCGAACTGTCCCTGGAGGCCGTGCGCGACGCCGTGCTCAACGTGGCCCGCTACGACGTGGACAAGCTGCGCAACGCCATGCTGGAAGGCGACGCCGCGCGCTGCGCTCGCCTGCTGGAGGGCCTCAAAGGCGAAGGCGAGGCACCGCCGCTGGTCCTGTGGGCCGTGGCCAACGAGATCCGCACCCTCGCGCGCCTGCGCATGGGCGTCGACGACGGCCAGCCCCTGCAGGGCCTGTTCAAGGCCGAACGAGTCTTCGAGGAACGCCGCAAACAGGCCATCCAGCGCGCCCTCCAGCGTCTCACCAGTGCCAGCCTGCGCACCGCGATCTTGCACGCCGCCAGAATTGACCGGATGATCAAGGGTCTGACAACGGGTGACGTGTGGGACGAGTTCCTGCAACTGTGCCTGCGCCTCTGCCGCGGCGCAGCCCAGGCCCCGGCGCGGCGCTGAACGCCGCCCACCGATTCGAGAGCAAACACGATGGACATCAAGACCTACATGCAAGGCGTCGGCCGTCAGGCCCGCGCCGCCTCCCGGGCCATCGCCGCCGCAACCACCGGCGCCAAGAACACCGCCCTGCTCGCCATGGCCGCCGAGATCCGCGCCCACAGGGCCGAACTCCTCGCCGCCAACCAGCGCGACCTGGAGGAGGCCCGCGCCAACGGCCTCGAGCCGTCCATGATTGATCGCCTGACCCTGTCCGAAAAGGGCATCGAGGCCATGGCCCAGGGCCTCGAACAGGTCGCCGCCCTGCCCGATCCGGTGGGCGAGGTCACCGACATGAAACGCCGCCCCTCCGGCATCTCGGTGGGCAAGATGCGCGTGCCCCTGGGCGTCATCGGCATCATCTACGAAGCCCGGCCCAACGTCACCGCCGACGCCGCAGCCCTGTGCCTGAAGTCCGGCAACGCGGCCATCCTGCGCGGCGGCAAGGAAGCCCTGCATTCCAACCAGGCCATCGCCGCATGCGTGCGCGCCGGCCTGGCAGCGGCACAGCTGCCCGAGCATGCCATCCAGGTCATCGAGACCACCGACCGGGCCGCCGTGGGCGAGCTCATCACCATGCCCCAGTTCGTGGACGTGATCGTCCCCCGCGGCGGCAAGGGCCTCATCGAGCGCATTTCCAGCGAGGCCCGGGTACCGGTCATCAAGCACCTGGACGGCAACTGCCATGTGTACGTGGACGAGTTCGCCGATCCGGCCAAGGCCCTGGCCATTGTCGAAAACTCCAAGACCCAGCGTTACGGCACCTGCAACACCACCGAATCCCTGCTGGTGGACGCGGCCATCGCCAAGGCCCAGCTGCCGGCCCTCGGCGCCATGCTGGCTGACAAGGGTGTCGAGCTGCGGGCCTGCCCGGCCACCCTGGCCATCCTGCGCGAGGCCGGCGTGGCCGAAAGCCGGCTGAAGGTGGCCGTCGAATCCGACTGGACCGAGGAATTCCTCGCCCCCATCATCGCCATCAAGGTGGTGTCCGGGCTCGACGAAGCCATTGAACACATCAACACCTGTTCGTCCCAGCACACCGAATCCATCGTCACCGAGAACTACACCCGGGCCATGCGCTTCCTGCGCGAGGTGGATTCCGCCTCGGTGATGATCAACGCCTCCACCCGCTTTGCCGACGGCTTCGAGTACGGTCTGGGCGCCGAGATCGGCATTTCCACCGACAAGATCCACGCCCGCGGGCCGGTGGGTCTGGAAGGCCTGACCAGCCAGAAGTGGATCGTCTTCGGCGAAGGGCACGTGCGCGCCTGAGTCCTTCAAAGTCTCCCCGCCGGGCGCGTTCCCGGCTAAGATTCAAACGCCCGTTCGAAATCGCATGCAAAGGCGACGGAACGGGCGTTTGCACATCCACACAAGGAGACAGCCATGAATCGATTCCTGAGCGGCAGCCTGCTCGCCGCCGCCCTGCTCACCACGCAGCCCGCACTCTCAGCCGAACTCGCGGGCACCCACATTGACGATCGCGCCAGCGTGGCCGGCAACGAACTCGTCCTGAACGGGGCAGGCTTGCGCACCCGCTTCATGCTCAAGGTTTACACCATCGGTCTGTACCTGCCCAAACGCAGCGAGAGCCCTGTCAGCGCCATCACCGGGGCCGGTGCAAAACGCATCCAGATCATCACCCTGCGTGACCTCAGTGCCGAAGACTTCGCCAATGCCCTGATTGACGGGGTCCGGAAAAATCACGGTGACGCCGATCTGGCCAACCTGCAAGGCCGCCTGGATGAGTTCCGCACGACCTTGCTCGGGATACGCGCCGCCCCCAACGGCACCCAGGTCCGCATCGACTGGCTGCCCGCCAGTGGCACGCGGCTTTCCATCGGCAATGAAACGCGCGGCAAGGACATTCCCGGCGAGGACTTCTTTCGCGCCCTCCTGCGTATCTGGATTGGCGACAAACCCGTTGATGAAGACTTGAAGAACGCGCTGCTGGGCAAGCGCTGACGCACTTGCGGCAAGGCTGGCGGCAGGCGCAGAATTGCCCCATGTATTTGCGCCCCGCCACTGCTTCTCCGGCAATGCCAACCATCGGACTTTCCCTCGTCATGCCCGCTCCATTTGGGAAACTGGGCATCCGCGTTTCGGACGAGTTTATCCACGACATCGTATTTCTCCCCGCCGAGCATCCGCTCAGCGGGCCGGACCATGCCCTTGCGGAAATAGCCGGGCGGCAGATCCAGCGCTATCTGGCCGATCCCGACGCCCCCTTCGATTTGCCGCTCGCCTTGCGGGGCACCCGATTCCGCCGTCGCATCTGGGCCGCCATCGGCCTTATTCCGCGCGGGCGCACCCTCACCTACGGGGAGCTTGCGAGAAATGTGGAAAGCGTTCCCCGCGCGGTCGGCCAGGCCTGTGGCGACAATCCGTTTCCATTGGTCATTCCCTGCCATCGAGTCGTTGCCCGGCACGGCCCCGGCGGTTTCGCCCACGAAAGGGGCGGCTACCTGCTCAGCGCAAAGCACTGGCTATTGCGGCATGAAGACGCCCACCCCTCCGGCAATCAAGCGCCTCTGCCGGGACTCTTCCAAGTTCAGGACGACTGAGAGCAACGCGTCCGATTGCGGCCTATTCCCCCTCCTGCCACTACTGCCATGTCACGCCCAGACCAGACTGCACCTGAAACCCAGGCCACCCGTTTCCTCCGTCAGCATCACACGGCCTTTTCCACGCATCTATACGCCTATGAAGAGCACGGCGGCACAAAGGTCTCGGCCCGCGAATTGAATGTCCCGGAGCACTCCGTCGTGAAAACCCTGGTGATGGAGGACGAATCCCGCCAGGCCTTGATCGTATTGATGCACGGCGACAGAAAGGTATCGACCAAGGAACTCGCCAGGCAGATCGGGCGCAAGCACATCAGCCCCTGCGATCCCGCCACAGCCCAGCGCCACACCGGTTATCAGGTCGGCGGGACATCGCCCTTCGGGACACGCAAGGCTCTCCCCGTATTCATGGAAAGGAGCATCCTCGATCTGTCACTCATATACATCAATGGCGGAAAACGAGGATTTCTTGTCGGGGTTCACCCTCATGACATCCTCCAGAACCTTAAGCCAGGCCTGGTGACGGTAGCCCTGGAATGAATTGGAACGAAAAACACTTTCCAAATCTTCGGTCTATAGTGGCAGAATAAATGGCGAAATTAAGGCCGAACCAATCCGGCCGATTTCACGGCATGACCAACACAATCTCTGCCGCCACTACACACCCAAGGAAACAGCACCATGGAACTCTCCACCCTCTCCCTCTCCGAATTGCGGAAACTTCAATCCAAGGTCGAAACTGAAATCCGCCGTCGCTCGGACACGGCCAAGAAAGATTTGCTGAAGCGGATGCAGAAGCTCGCTGCCGAGCATGGCATGAGCCTCAATGAAGTGATTGGACAGGAAGCTGCCGAAAAGCCCGCTTCCGCTCCGCGCAAGATTACAGTCAAGCCCGCCGCAAAAAAGGCGGCCAAGCCGGCTTCGGTGATCAAGTTCCGTCACCCGGAAAACACCGCCATCGGCTGGACCGGCCACGGCCGCAAACCCCAATGGGTCATTGACTGGCTGGCTGCCGGCAAGCCCCTGGACGCGCTGCGTGCCGACGCTGCCACCGCGGCCTGAGAACGCGCCGCTGCAGGCCTGCCAATTCAGCGAGGCAGACCTGCAGTGGGTGCATGTTCGGGTGGCTCGGCACCATCTCGCCCCCGCTCAATGAATACACCCACCCGCCGGACGTCCTTCATCACACCGATTTTGGCAATGGCAAGCTTCACCCAGGGCGCGCGGAATTCTTCAAAGAGCAATCTGACGATGAATTCGCCGAGCGTTTCAATCAGATTGAACTGACGCTTACCCAGTTCTTCCCGAATGCGCTCAATGACCTTCGCATAGTCAATCGTATCCGCGATATCGTCATGTTCGGCAGCCGCATCGGGCACACCAAAGGTCAGATTCAACTCCAGCGTCTGCTCGGTAACCCGCTCCCGCGGATATATGCCCACTCGGGACTTGACCCGCAGTGCTTCGATAAAAATGAAATCCATCGTCCGTCCCGGCTAAAATCGCGCCCATTCTAGCTCGCGCCACCATAAAAGCATGCAACTTGCGCTCCTGCTCGCCGCCGCCTATCTGATCGGCTCCATTCCCTTTGCCGTCGTCGTCAGCCGGCTCTTCGGCATGGCCGATCCACGCACTTACGGCTCGGGCAACCCCGGTGCCACCAATGTACTGCGCAGCGGCAACAAACTTGCAGCCATCCTCACCCTCGTTGGCGACGGCCTCAAAGGCTGGCTGGCCGTCTTCCTCGCAGAGCAGATTGCCCCGGCGGCAGGCCTCGGCCAGATTGCCGTTCCCGCCGCCGCCCTGGCAGCCTTTCTTGGCCATCTCTTTCCGGTGTTTCTCGGCTTTCGTGGCGGCAAGGGCGTTGCGACGGCAGCGGGCGTTCTCTTCGGCGCCAGTGGGTGGCTCGGGCTCGCCACCATGGGGGTCTGGCTCGGCATTGCGTTCGCCACCCGCTACTCATCCCTGGCCGCCCTCTGCGCGGCCCTGGCAGCCCCCGGCTTGGCGTTCCTGCTCGGGCTCGCTCCGTACTGGGTGCTGTCATCCAGCATCATGTCGCTGCTGCTGATCTGGCGCCACAAGGACAACATCAAGCGCCTGCTTGCCGGCCAGGAGAGCCGGATCGGCGGCAAGAAAACGGGAGCCTGAAAGGGCTTTCAGACGGCAGGCGGTCGAGGCGCCGCGATGTCCATCAGGCTCCATCGCGGCCGCACCGCAAACTTGCCGCGACCCTCCCCTCCCCGCTCGCCCGCCATGAAACGCAGGGCGCCGGCAAACGCAATCATGGCGCCATTGTCGGTGCAGAGTTCCATCTCGGGGTAGAAGACCTTCGCCCTGCGCCGAGCGGCCGCCTCATCAAGGGCTGCACGGAGTGCCAGATTGGCTCCGACCCCACCGGCCACCACCAACTGCCGAAGGCCGGTGTGCCGGAGCGCTGCCATGGACTTGGCCACCAGCACTTCCACCGCAGCCGCCTGGAACTCGGCAGCCAGATCAGCCTTGTCCGCTTCGCCGAAGCCTTCCGCCCCGGCCGTCGTCAGCACGGCCGTCTTGAGCCCACTGAAACTGAAGTCGAAATCCTTGCTATGCAGCATCGGCCGCGGCAACTTGAAGCGCCCGGGCGTGCCGCTCAGCGCGAGCCGGGCCAGGGCCGGGCCGCCGGGATAGGGCAGGCCGATCAACTTGGCGGTCTTGTCGAAGGCCTCGCCGGCCGCGTCATCCACGGTCTCTCCGAGCAGGGCGTAATCGCCAACCCCGGCAACATGCATCAACTGGGTATGCCCGCCCGAGACCAGCAGGGCCACGAAAGGGAATGCAGGCGGGGTGGCCGACAGCAGCGGCGACAGCAGATGCCCTTCCAGATGATGCACCGGCAGGGCGGGCACCCCCAGGGCCACGCCAAGCGCCTCGGCCACGCTCGAGCCGACAAGAAGGGCACCCGCCAAACCAGGGCCCGCCGTATAGGCGATACCCTCGATATCGGTCACGGCCAGCCCGGTGGCCTCCAGCACCTCTGCCAGCAGCAAGGGCAGACGGCGGATGTGGTCACGGGAGGCCAGCTCAGGCACCACCCCCCCGTAGGCTGCATGGAGGTCGATCTGGGAATGCAGGCGATGCCCGAGCAGGCCCCGCTCCGTATCGTAGATGGCGACCCCCGTCTCATCACAGGAGGATTCAATACCCAGAACGCGCATGGCACTTCCGCAGAAAAATCAGCATTTTACCTTGGTGCTGCCAACAAAGCGAAAAGTGGACTTGGTAGACCCGGGCGACTTGGTTATACTCGTCGTTTTTCCGTCCAAAGAATTTTCGAGGAAGCACGCAATGCCGGGTATTCGCGTCAAAGAAAACGAGCCGTTTGAAGTTGCCATCCGCCGCTTCAAGCGCACCATTGAAAAAGTGGGCCTGCTGCCTGAGCTTCGCTCCCGCGAGTTCTACGAGAAGCCCACTGCCGAGCGCAAGCGCAAGCTCGCCGCCGCAGTGAAGCGCCATCACAAGCGCCTGCGCAGCCAGACCCTGCCCCCGAAGATGTACTAAGCAACACCCCAGTACACGCTTCCCGACCGCCACGCGATACGCGCTATTTTGCGCGACCGCGTGGCGTTTGTGCTTTTCCGTCGCGCCGCCTCGCTCTGCAAGCCCGACGACGCCAACCCCATCGCCAAGGAACTCCGTCCATGTCACTCAAGGTTCAAATCTCCGACGACATGAAGGCTGCCATGCGCGCCAAGGACAGCGCACGCCTGTCCGCCCTGCGCCTGCTGCTGGCAGCCATCAAACAGCGCGAGGTGGATGACCGGATCGAACTGGACGACGCCGCAGTCGTCGCCGTGGTAGACAAAATGCTCAAGCAGCGCCGGGACTCCGTCGCCCAGTACGAGGCCGCCCAGCGCTTCGACCTGGCCAGCGCCGAGCGCTTCGAGATCGATGTACTGACTGCCTACAAGCCTGCCGGCCTGAGTACCGAACAGATCACCATCATCATCGACACGGCTGTCGCCACCACAGGTGCCAGCACCCCGGCCGACATGGGCAAGCTGATGGCGGCGATCAAGCCCCAGCTCGCCGGCAAGGCCGACATGACTGAGGTTTCCAGACTGGTCAAATCACGGCTCGGCAACTAGGATTCATGGGGATGGCGCCCCTGCGCGCCGCCCGGACATCATGATTCCGCAATCCTTCATCCAGGATCTTCTCGCCCGCGTCGATATCGTCGAGGTCATCGAACGCTACCTGCCGCTCAAGAAGGGCGGGGCAAACTATTTTGCCTGCTGCCCCTTTCACGGCGAGAAGTCCGCATCGTTCTCGGTGAGCCCCACCAAGCAGTTCTATCACTGCTTCGGCTGCGGGGTGCACGGCAGCGCGATCAGCTTCCTGATGGAATACAACGGCCTTGGTTTCATCGACGCAGTGAAGGAGCTTGCCAGCACGGTGGGCATGGAAGTCCCGGAAGACGACTTCACCCCCAATCGCGACCGGGCCCGGGAGCAATCCCTCACCGAAATCATGGCCCAGGCGGCCCGCTTCTATAAGGAACAGCTCAAGCGCAGCCCGGTGGCCATCGATTATCTCAAGGGCCGTGGCCTGACCGGCGAAGTCGCCGCCCGCTACGGCCTGGGCTACGCGCCGGAAGGCTGGCAGGCCCTGCAGGCTGCCTTTGCCGATTACAACGCCGCCCAGCTACTCGAATGCGGCCTGGTGCTCGAGAACGAACAGAACCGCCGCTACGACCGCTTTCGTGACCGCATCATGTTCCCCATCCAGGACCAGCGCGGCAATGTCATCGGTTTTGGCGGCCGGGTGCTGGGCAAGGGCGAACCCAAATACCTGAACTCCCCCGAGACACCGATCTTCGAGAAGGGCCGCGAACTCTACGGCCTGGTCCAGGCACGCCAGGCGGTGCGTGAGCAGGAATGCGTGCTCGTCGTCGAAGGCTACATGGATGTGGTCGGCCTTGCCCAGTTCGGGGTAGGCAATGCGGTCGCGACCCTTGGCACGGCCGCCACGCCCCACCACATCCAGAAGCTCCTGCGCCTCACCGATCGGGTCGTGTTCTGCTTTGACGGTGATGCAGCCGGCCGCCGCGCCGCCGGCCGTGCCCTGGAAGTAAGCCTCGAACATCTGGCCGACAACAAGACCCTCAGCTTCCTCTTCCTGCCTGAAGAGCACGACCCGGACAGTTTCGTCCGCGCCGAAGGCCCCGACGCCTTCCGCGCCGCCATGACCCGCGCCCAGCCCCTGGCCGACTTCCTGCTGGCCGAACTCCGCAAGGACATCGACCTGGGCACGGCCGAAGGCTGCGCCCGGCTGATCCACGAAGCCAAACCCCCGGTCACCCGCATCGCCGCCCCGCTGCTACGCCTGCAGGTCATCAAGATGCTCGCGGAAGCCGCCGGCTTCACCCAGGCGGAAGTCGAGCAGGCCTTCGGCCTGAAACCCGCCAGCACAGCCCGGCGCTTCGATCCGCCAGCCTCGGAAGGCGACTTCACCGGATCCGACGGGCGCTTTCGCGGACGTCGCAATTTCGGCAGGGATCTCCCCCGTCTCACGCCCCGACAGGCGCCGTCAAATCCGGTCGAGACCCTGCTCAAACTCGTGATCCAGCACCCCGTATGGACGGCCCGTCTGCCCATCGACCTGCTCCCCCACGACACAGCGGAGGGCCTGGCCCTGATTGCCATGACCGACGCCATGAGCGTTGGCGAACTGCCCACCCACGGGGTCGGAGCACTGCTTGAACATTACCGCGACACCCCCCACGCGCCGGTGCTTGCGAGAATTTCCGGCCAACTGGCCGATGCCCCCCTTGACGAAGCAATGCTGGAACCCCAGTTCAACGACACGCTCTACAAACTTGAGTCCGTGCTGGTGGAGAAGGAAATCACAGCCCTGAATACCCGAGCCCGTGAGAGCGGGCTTGAACCCACAGCACGCAGAAGACTTGCAGAACTGTTGTCGCTAAAAGAGAAGCTCAAAACCCGAGCCAAAGCATCGGATTCGTAATATAATTTTCGGTTTCGCGAAATTCGCCTGCCGAGACTTGGTGTGCGTAGCAATACGAACCAACCAGCGAACCAACCAGCGAACCAACCAGCGAACCAACCAGCGAACAC
>ERZ795056.2100-NODE-2100-length-22579-cov-40.360016_pt1 | contig 22579 bp, 21 predicted proteins | sample MGYA00375140_ERZ795056 | MGnify/ENA primary metagenome ERZ795056 (study PRJEB30185, sample SAMN05720227) | activated sludge metagenome | isolation source: Anaerobic digester | place: USA | collected 2015-03-09 ... | reverse complement strand
ATTTCAATAACAACAATATGACGCTCCTGGGCAGTTGCAATCACTGCCACACGCTAAATCCGGCAGCTGGCAAGTTCGGCACCGGCGGGCTTATGTCATTTGAAGGTTTCCGGATCACTGAAAACTTCAAAGTGCCGCAGCTTCGCAACATGTACCAAAAGCTCGGCATGTTCGGCTTCAGCGGCAACACGGGTGAACCCAATCGCGGCCCGCAAATACGTGGATTTGGTTATTCAAATGATGGGGGCATCGATACGCTGGCGAATTTCTTCAGCGATCCCGTGTTCAACTTCCCCGCGCCTGCCGCCACGACCCGCGACCAAGTCGGCGCTTTTATGCTCGCAATGGATAGCGACTATTTGCCCATCGTCGGTCAGCAAATGACTTGGCGGCCAGGCGCGAGTAGCAGTGACGAAGCAAAGCTCACTTTACTGAAGCAACAGGCGAGTACGATCGCGCCACGCACCGCCTGCGATCTGCTGGTGCGTGGTACGGTCGATGGCGTGGCGCACAGCGGTTTGATGCAGAGCGATGGTCGTTGGCAAATGCGTGCAGGGAATATCCTCGACGATACAGCGTTGCGCGCACTGGCCAACCCCAGTGAACCCTTGACCTTCACCTGTTTGCCGCCAGGCGAAGGTAAGCGTGTTGCGTTCAATGGTGGGCCGGTAGCTGCGGGCGCAGTGATTGAATACTATTTCGCGCCACTAGATCAGTACTTCATTACAGCCAATCCAGCACATATTGCACTGCTCGACAGCACGCCGGCGGCAGGTTGGTCACGCACTGGCGAGTGGTTCAAGCAAGGCGGTTCCGCACCTGTCTGCCGCTTCTACGGTAGCACGTCTCCGGGGCCGAATTCCCACTTCTACACGGCTGTACCTGCCGAGTGCGATCTGCTCAAGAGCTTACAGGCGAGCACACCCGCCACGCAGCAGCGGCTTAACTACGAAGGACTTGATTTCGTGACGACACCGACCGTGGGCGGCGTGTGCCCGCCTGAGACTGTTCCGGTGTATCGCGCGTATAACAACGGCGTCACACGCAATCGCGACGGTAATCATCGTTTCACAACTAATCTGAGCGGCATCAACGATGTGGTTGCGCGGGGCTGGGCCAACGAAGGCGTCGTGTTTTGCGCACCGCCCAAATGACGGCGTAACGACGTGCCGAATCGACGCGATCATGGCGGGGACTGACGTGATTTCCATGAGAATACTTCGCGCAGAAAATATTTTCCGTTGCGTGTCACTTGTGCGCCATGTGATCCGTCCATTGTTTTATGCACAAGAAAAGTCGCTGCATCAGCACAGCTGACAACTGTACGCCGCATTGACACCCATATGCCTCGCAGCTACGCTCACGACATGTTTTCATTCTCATGCACGCCTACCGCTACTCGCTCGAACGCCCATCCGTGGCAGTGCAAGCGGCTCATTGCGTTGTTTTTTCCCCTCTTCTTTCTCGTCGCCTGCGCGGAGTCCTCGATGGCCAAATATGTGTTGTGTTCTGCAATGACCGGAACCATCGTGATGAACGGCGCGCCCGTGGCTGATGCTCGGGTGGTTCGACGCTACGACTGGCACTGGGGTAACCAGCGCGCGAGCGACGAGACGGTCACGGACAAACAGGGACGCTTTTCCCTGCCGGAAATTACTGGGAAATCCATGTCAGCGTGGTTGCCACACCAACCCAATATCGATCAGGATATCGAGGTTTATGTGGGTGCCCAAAAATACGAAATTTGGGCTGGAAACAAGTTCTCCTACGAACCCGGCTCGGAACTAAAAGGGAAACCAAAGCCCCTGCGATTCGACGTCCTCGGTAAAGCCGTCACTCACGAGCACATTGTGGGTCGTTTTTCGATGGAGCCCTAGGACTTTTATGCCGCAACTAACCCCCTCTCAGGCTGCCGAGATCGCACTTGGCACCTATGTGCTGAAAAACCGAACGGTCTCTAGCGTCACCACCGCTTCGAGCGGATTGCGTGCTCAGGGAGATAACCTGCTCGGCATCAAAGACATGTTCTCTGCCAACGATCAAGACCAGCTGCACGGAACGAGCGGCGTTCCGATGTTCAAGCAGCTCACGGGTTTTGGTTACATTGCGCAAGGGGTGGGCGCGCACAAAAATGAAGCCTTAGTCGCGCTTCGCGGGACGGATATCGTGCCGGATTGGCTCACCGACGCAACAATCGGCATATCGAGTGGCCCCACGGGAACACCCGTGCATATGGGTTTCAACAGCACGTACCAGTCGTTCGCGCCTGAGATACAGGCTTACTTCAAGTCACACCGACCGACAACTATTCATTGCGTTGGTCACAGCTTAGGGGGCGCGCTAGCAACGCTCGCCGCGGACTACTTAAGCGCGAACACCGGCGCCATGGTCGAGCTATACACATTTGGCTCGCCGCGCACCGGAGGTCCGGCGTTTGCGCGCGGCGTCAGCGAACGGCTGACGTCAGCGCGAATTCATCGCGTATACCATCCCGCCGACCCGGTGCCGATGGTGCCATTGTGGCCATTTGCGCACGTCCCGAAAGGCGAAGGCGGTTTGGCGATCGCTACGAGCGAAACGACGCGAATCGCGCCGAGCGCTCATTCGATGAGAGACTCCTACGTGCAGGGCATGGTCGGCAAATCGTGGGGCCAACTCAAAAGCAATGGCGCACAAACACTGACTGATCGACAAATTCGCGCATGGTTAACGCGCGCGTCTAAGGGCGGCGTGTTGTCGTGGAATGCTCGCGTTTACGAAATGATTGGTATTGCACTTGACTGGATACTGCGTCAATGCGGGACGGCGATGGTAATCGCGCTGCAAGCGGCGATTGGCGGCACCATCACCATGCTTGACCAACTCGCTTATTTGCTGACGCGCGCCGTTGAAATCTCTCGCGAAATCTCGGGGTACGTGCAGTCGTTGATTGTGATAATTTTGAAGTTCATTGGCCGCACTGCGGCGAAAGGTGTATCACTCACCGAGCAGTTCATTCGTTGGGTGCTTGATGTGATGATGTCCACGATGCGCTCAATGGTCAGCGGTGCACTGAGCGTCTTGCGCTGACGGAATTTCAAACACGGTGAAGCGCGCAGCAGCACTAGTTAGAGCGCATCTTGAAAAGCCACCTTGGGGTGGCTTTTTTCCTTCCTGACATGCAGCGTTCTCAATCTCGAACCCTCGGAGCAACATCGCAAATTCAAGTCCTCATAATGACGACGAGGCAGCGCTCTCGCGCGGCACGCTTAGCAATCCTTTTTTGATCCAAGCTAGGAGCACAGTTATGAGACTTCAGTCGTTTACGCGTCGTGTCGCTGCCGCAATTTTTGCGGTGCTAAGCACGCTCGGTGCCGCGTCCGCCGCGGACTATCCAGTACGCCCAATAAAGTGGGTGGTGCCGTACCCGCCTGCGGGCACGACCGACGTATTGGCGCGCATCGTTGCACAGTGGCTTACGGAAAATATCGGGCAGCAAGTTATTGTCGAAAACAAACCCGGAGCTGGTAACAACATCGGTACGGAGTTCGTCATTAACTCCCCGCCCGACGGCTACACCATGCTCTTGGTGAATCCTGCCAATGGCATCAACGCTTCACTGTACAAAAAACTCTCGTTTAATTTCATTCGCGATATCGCTCCGGTCGCAGGCCTCGTGCGCACACCGAATGTGATGGTCGTAACCAACAGTCTGCCGGTAAAAACGGTTGCAGAATTTATTGCGTACTGCAAGGCCAACCCCAGTAAAGTGAACATGGCCTCTAGTAGCAGTGGCACCTCCACTCACCTCTCGGGTGAGTTGTTCAAGTCGATGACGGGTTGCAATATGGTGCACATACCCTACAAAGGCGCTGGACCGGTGCTCGCTGATTTGATCGGCGGACAAGTGCAGGTGTTTTTTGACAATCTGCCGTCGTCTGCGGGCCACATCAAGTCGGGCTCGATACGTGCGCTCGCGGTGACCTCGACGGCGCGCGTCGCATCCTTCCCAGACCTCCCTACCGTAGGCGATACGGTGCCGGGTTACGAGGCGACGGCATGGTTTGGTGTCGGCATGCCGAAAGGCACTCCACGCGATGTCATCGAAAAAATGAACGCGGCTTTCAACCGTGCGCTTGCGGACCCAAAAATTCGTTCACGCCTCGCGGATCTAGGCGGCAGCCCGATCGCAGGTTCACCCGAAGACTTCGGCAAAGTCATCGTGTCCGAAACTGAGAAGTGGGCAAAAGTAGTGGCTTCATCCGGTGCAACCGTCGACTAACGCCAATTTGCTACCCAGCAAAATGCCCAGACTAGCTGGGCATTTTGTTGTCAGCGTGCAGACTAAAGTGTCGCTATTCGAGCTTTATGTTTGCGGATTTCGCAAGTGCACGCCATTTCGCAGTTTCGGCCCCGAGAAACTCCGCAAACTGGTGTGACGACATCGCGCGCGGCTCTGCGCCCTGCGCCAGCAAACGATCACGAATTTCAGGGATAGCGAGCGCTTTACCGAATTCGGCGTTGAGTTTGGCGATCACGTCGGGTGGTGTTGCGCCCGCAGCAAGAAGGCCTTGCCAAGAACCAGTGACGAATCCAGGATAGCCCGATTCCGCAACGGTCGGCACATCGGGTAATGTTGGCCAACGCTTATCGCTCGACACCGCGAGTAGACGCAGTTGTCCGGTCTTCACCATTGGCATCGTTGCGAGCATGCCGTTGAACATCACAGGCGCGTGCCCCGCTACCACGTCGGTGAGCGCTTGTGAACCGCCTTTATACGGCACGAATATCCAGTCAATCCCTGCACGCGCGGCAAAGAGAGCCGCGGCCAAATGCGGCGCGCTACCCGCACCAACTGTGGCGACACTAAAGCTTCCGGATTTTGCTTTGGACGCTGTGACTAATTCGGCTAATGATTTGATCGGTAGCGAAGAGTTAACCACCGCAAGGTGTGGCGAGTACGCAATCATCGTCACTGGCGCAAGGTCTTTCTGCGGATCAAACGGCAGTTTTGCGCCGAGCGCGGGCGCGCTGGTGATTCCTCCCACGTCAGCGAGCAGCAACGTCAGGCCATCGGGAGCAGATTTGGCCACAAGGTCGCTCCCCAACACGCCGTTCGCACCGGGCTTGTTGTCAACTACCACGGTTGCGCCAAGTGATTCGCCAACTTTTCCAGACAGCGCACGCGCCAGAATATCCGACGTGCCGCCAGGAGAAAACGGCACGATGATACGAATAGTCTTTCCTGCCAAATTTTGCGCAGACACACTCGCAACAACACACGACAATGCGATGGCGACTAGACCGGAAACGGATCGGGGAAAACGACGCATGAAACCTCCTTGAATGGTTGCTCCATGCAACGCGGGATGCCTGTCACGCTCAACCACGGTTTCAGAAATTTCGTTGTGCGCTGTGCCCGCGGTTAGCCACGCAGCGCCGCCTCAATGGCAGCCACGTCAAGCTTTACCATTTTCATCATCGCCTCCATGGCCCGGCCGGCCCGCGCCGAATCGGGGTCACTCAGTGCGCGGCCCAGCGCCTTAGGCACGATCTGCCACGTCACGCCGAATCGGTCTTTCAGCCACCCGCAGTGGCTCGCCTCGCCACCGTCAGCGAGTAGCGCGTTCCAGTAGTGATCGACCTCGCGCTGATCTTCGCAATTCACGAACAGCGAAAGCGCTTCGTTCAAAACGAAATGTGGTCCGCCATTGAACGCGATGTACTCCTGCCCCGCGAGATCGAATGTCACACTCATGACCGAGCCTTCGGGGAAGTGCGTGCCTTTGCTCCAGCGCGCGACGTCAACAATTTTCGAGTCCGCGAACAGCGAAACATAGAAGTTAGCGGCCGCCTCGGCGTTGTTGTTAAACCATAAGAACGGGGTTACCTTGTTTCGCGGTTGGATCATCATGATGCGCTCCCGTTGTTCGATTAAAGCGTGGCCGCAAGGGCCGCGAGTTGGTCCGTGGCAATGCCCCAACCCACATGAAATCCCATGTCTTCGTGGGCCTTGCAATCTTCGGCGCTCCAATGTCGTGCTCGGGCGGTGTAGCGCGTTTTTCCGCCTTCATCCTCAAAGGTAAGGATACAGACGAAAAATGCTTTCCCCGACGGTATCCACGCCTCAGTAAATGCGTCGGTGAACACTAGCTTTTCGTTCTTTACGACTTCAAGATAAATGCCTCGGTTGGGCATCTCGGTGCCGTCCGGCCCCTGCATGACAATGTTGCTCGAACCACCGGCACGAACATCGGTCTCGGCGCGAATGGTTTTCCATGGCGGCGGCGTGAACCACTGCGTGATGAGCGCGGGCTCCGTCCAACAGCGAAATAGTTTTTCGCGCGGGGCGTCGATGAGGCGCGTGAGTGTCAACTCGTGCGCCGTGGTTGCAGGAATGAATAGTGATGACATGATGACTCTCTCCTCGTCCAAAGTGAGTTAGATCGCAACGAGCACTTGAAAGCCGCCGTAAATTAGTCGCTTGCCGTCGAGCGGCATCGGATTTTGTTCCTGTGACATGCGCGGATCGGTCATCAATTTCTTCCATGCTTCATCACGCGAAACCTTCGATTCCCAAGTAATCCATGAAAACACGACTGTCTCGTTCGCTTCACATTTCACGGCCATCGGAAACGACGTGAGCTTGCCTTCCGGCACATCATCGCCCCAACATTCCACAACGCTCAACGCACCATGTTCTTTGAACAACGCAGCGCTGGCGCGTGAGTATTTCTCATAAGCCTCACGATTGGCCGTCGGAACGGCGCATACGAATCCATCGACGTAGTTCATGGTTTGCACTCCGGTGTTGTTGCCATCATTTTCATCATCGCATCGCGGGTTTGCTCGGGCGTTAAATCCACTTTGTGCGTAGCCAATGCCCAGCGGTGGCCGAATGGGTCTTTGAGCTGGCCGTAGCGATCACCCCAGAACATATCCGCCACCGGCATAGTTACTGTCGCGCCAGCGGCGATCGCTTGAGCAAATGACGCGTCAACATCTTCCACCTGCAAGTGAATCGTGACAGGTGAGCCCTTCAACGCGTGCGGGTCAAGCGCGCCCCATTGCGGAAAGTCGTCGGCTAGCATGAGCTGCGAGTCACCAATTTTCACGCACCCGTGCATCAGTTTCCCATCAGGTCCGGCCATGCGAAACATCTCGACCGCATTGAACGCCTTCTTGTAGAACTCCATCGCTTCCGCTGCTCCGGCGCAAGTGATATGCGGCGTGAGCGAATGCATTCCGTCGGGAATCGCTTTGACTTTGTTGTCTGATTGTGTACTCATGATTTCTCCTTGCTTTTTGCTTAAAGTGAGTGGATTCGTGTGAAAGTCTCTTGGTGTATATCGCCGGTTCGTTACCGCTTCTTGGTGGTTTTTCCTGTTGCGCCCCTCGCAATTGGATTCGTGGGTAACCCGGGCTCAGCGTCCTGCACAATGCCCAGTAGTGACGCCACATAGCGCCGCAAGTGCGCGACGCAGTTCGCAGCGATCTCCGCGCTCCCACGTGCCTTCGCGAGGATGAACGCACCCTGTATCGCGGCCTGCGTGTAGAGCGCTACATCTTCCGGCTGCCACGGCGCGTCGGGCGCGTACTGCGCCTTCGCTGCGGCGATGTCTGCGGCCACCACACGCGCGTGCAAAGTAATGCCGTGTTCACAAGCGTCGCGAATGCGCGGATGCGTCTCGAAAGTTTCCTGGACCATCGTACCGAGCAAGCACGTGAAGTCGGGCAGTTCGCCTTGCAAAATCGCCGAACGAAAATCGATGTACGCAAGTACACGTTCGCGCGGATCGACAATCTGCGTATATGGTGCCTGGGCGAAGAGCCCGCCAGTCAGCGTGTTCCAGTGCTCAACGGCCGCAAGTGCAAGTTCTTCTTTGCTCTTGAAGTGATGAAAAAAACTACCCTTGGTGACGCCAGCTTCCGTGCACAAGTCATCAAGCGTCGTCGCCACATATCCCTTGGTACGAATGACCTTCAGCGCCGCATCGAGCAGTCGAGTTTTTGCGGGGGCAATGGTGTCTGACTCAGTCATGGAACGATGGGGTTTTTGTGCAAATTGAGAAACGACACGCAACCATACCAACCAGTCGGTATGGCGTCAAGTTTGGTGCGTTTAACTGGTAACAGCTTTATGCAGCGCTCGACCGTCTGTATTCACTGTTAGCCACATTAGTGCGTATATCGACTTCATTAAAAAAGTGGCGTAAATGACCGCTCGACAGTCGCTCGACCGCAAAAGCCATAAACGACAATCGCGGGCGTTGGTCGCACTGCTCCTCCGGCGCGCAAGTTCACAGAAACTAAAAGTTCGTGCGTGCCGGTCTCAATTCGGAACAACCCGCAACGAACGGGGATAGCGCAAGACTCATAATCACCATTCGATTTAACAGGAGCCCGCCATGCCTCAATTGAATGTCAACGGCAAGATGCTTGATTACGACGCCGACGAAGGCACCCCACTGCTCTGGGTCTTGCGCGAACAGCTCGGACTCACTGGAACCAAATACGGCTGCGGCGTTGCCGCGTGTGGGGCGTGTACAGTCCATATCGACGGCGTGCCGGTTCGTTCATGCGTGATGCCAGCGTCGGCGATGAAGTCTACGCAAAAGATCACCACGATTGAGGGCCTCTCGGCCGACGGTTCGCATCCCATTCAGCGAGCATGGCAAGCGCTTGATGTACCGCAATGCGGCTTCTGCCAGTCCGGCATGATCATGGCCGCAACGGCGCTCGTGAAAGCGAAACCCAATCCCACGGACAAAGACATTGACGAGGCGATGACCAACATCTGCCGCTGTGGCACGTACAACCGCGTACGCAGCGCCATTCACGTTGCCGCACGAGAAATGGCCGCTTCAAAGTCCGGCGCGAAATTAAAGTCGATTGGCGAAATCGGCAAAACCACGTTAAACATTGATCACACGACTGGAGGCAAAGCATGAGCACGTCGCTTCAAACCGCAAAGCTCGCGCAGCCCTCACGCCGCACCTTCCTCAAAGGCAGCGCCGCTGCAAGCACGGGCCTAGTGATTGGTTTTTACGTTCCACTGCTCACGCAAGAGGCTCGCGCACAGGGCGCGGCAACCGTGGCGCCAGAAGTAAATGCTTGGGTGGTGATTCAACCGGACGACAAAGTGGTCGTGCGGATTGCGCGCTCCGAAATGGGTCAAGGGACGTTGACCGGTCTCGCACAGATGGTGGCCGAAGAGCTGGAATGCGACTGGTCCAAGGTCGTGACTGAATACCCAACGCCTGGGCAAAGCCTTGCGCGTCAACGTGTTTGGGGTGATTTCTCAACCGGCGGCAGTCGCGGCATTCGCATGTCACATGAGTACGTGCGCAAAGGCGGCGCAGCGGCGCGCATGGTGCTCCTGCAAGCGGCCGCCAACGCGTGGAGCGTTCCTGCATCCGAATGCACTGTGGCAAAAGGCATCATCACCCACGGCCCAACGAAACGTACCACGACATACGGCAAGGTTGCGCTCGCAGCGGCAAAGCTCGAAGTACCCAAAGACGTACCGCTGAAAAATGCGAAAGACTGGAAACTCGTTGGCAAACGCCTCGCGCGCCTAGACACAGCTGACAAGACCACCGGCAAGCAAATTTACGGTATGGACTTAACACTTCCCGGCATGCTCAACGCCGCCGTGAAGGAATGCCCCGTGTTTGGAGGCAAGGTCAAAAGCGTGGATGATGCCGCCGTACTCAAGCGTCCCGGCGTGAAACGCGTTCTACGCATTGGCGACACAGGTGTTGCGGTAGTGGCTGATACGTGGTGGCGAGCGAAAACTGCGCTTGACGCTTTGAAGATCGAATGGGACGAGGGTGTGAATGCGAACGCCTCCAGCGCGAGCTTTGCAGCGAGACTCAAAGACGGACTCGAGGCCAAAGACGCCGTTGTCGGCAATAGCGTTGGTGACGCCCCTGCCGCCATAGCAAAAGCTGCACGCAAAATCGAAGCGGTGTACTCCTACCCGCATCAGAACCATGCGTGCATGGAAACTATGAACGCCACAGTCAAATGGACACCAGACCGGTGCGAAGTGTGGGTTCCTACGCAGAACGGCGAGGCGGCGTTGGCTGCGACCGCGGAAGCAGCGGGGCTTAAGCCCGCACAATGTGAGGTGTACAAGATCCACCTCGGCGGTGGCTTTGGCCGACGCGGCGCGACGGACTTTATCCGCACAGCCATAAGCATCGCCAAGCAAATGCCTGGCACACCGATCAAGATGATTTGGTCGCGCGAGGAGGACATGGCGCAGGGTCGTTTCCATCCGGTTACGCAATGCAAAATGGTTGCTGGACTCGATGACAAAGGCGAGATCACTGGCTTAACGATGCGCATCAGTGGTCAGTCGATTCTCTCGTTCGTCAACCCACAAGCGATCCGGGACGGCAAAGATCCTGTCGTATTCCAAGGGCTCAACCCTCCGGGTCCGGAAGCCTCCATTGGCTACACCTTCCCAAATTTTTTAGTCGATCACGCGATGCGCAATCCGCATGTCCCACCGGGCTTTTGGCGCGGCGTGAACCTGAATCAGAACGCGATCTATCTGGAGAGTTTCATCGACGAGATCGCACACGCGACTAAGCAAGATCCGCTCGCGCTTCGGCGTAAGCTAATGAAAGACAGCCCGAAGCATTTGGCGGTCTTGAATGCAGCGGCCGAGCGCATCGGCTACGACAAGCCGGCGCCGAAGGGTGTGTTCCGTGGCCTCGCACAGACCATGGGCTTTGGCTCATATGTGGCCGCTTGCGCGGAAGTATCGGTGAGCAAAGAAGGCGTGCTAAAGATTCACCGCATCGTTGCTGCCACTGACTGCGGGAACGCGGTTAACCCACAGCAAATCGAAGCGCAAGTAGAGGGCTCCTTTGTGTACGGTTTATCGGCGGCGCTTTATCAAGAATGCACGGTGAAAAACGGACGTATTGAGCAAACAAACTTCATCGACTACCCAACGCTGAAGATGGCGGATATGCCGAAGGTTGAGACAGTTGTGGTCGCGTCGGGCGGTTTTTGGGGCGGCGTAGGCGAGCCAACCATTGCAGTCGCGGCACCAGCAGTGCTCAATGCGATCTTCGCTGCGACAGGCAAACGCATTCGCGACTTGCCGCTAAAGAACCATAGCTTGAAGGCGTAACGTTTAACACCGCCGAACGTGTCGCAAAGCCATACTCTCAACGGTAGCGAGGGCGGGCAATTCCGCGCCTACCGCGACACACCAGCGCCGCGCACCTGCTTTGGGGGCCAAACACATCGACCATCGCAAACGAGCTTGCTGCCCTACGCTCCACGAACACCGTCTCCCCCGGGCGCGCAGGGAGCAGCATGGTGGCTGTTCGCATCAGTAGCACTCGCGGCTTGCAGCTCAGTTGCGACCGCGCAAACGGTACCTCACACGATTACAAACGACAGCATCGTAACGCCACTCACCGCGCAAGCGGGCGACGTCAATCGTGGCCGCGAAATCGCATCGAATCGGCAGATCGGTATGTGCATCCTGTGCCACCAAATACCCAATTCGCCGGACAAATTTCAAGGCGACATTGCCACCCAGCTTGCGGGTGCGGGCGCACGCTGGAGCGTGCCACAGTTGCGCCTACGCATTGTCGATTCGAGACGAATGAACGCCGAGTCAGTCATGCCCGCGTATCACAAAGTAGCTGGGCTTTCGCGCGTTGGTGCGGCATGGCGTGACAAACCCATTCTCGATGCGCAGCAAGTCGAAGATGTTGTCGCTTGGCTGGCGACGCTCAAATGAAGCGCCGCGATTTTCTTGCGAGCAGCGCGGCATTCGCCGCGGCGGTGCTCGTGCGCCAAGCCAACGCCGTCGCACAAAGTGATGTTCTCAAGCCGCTCGTGGCGCAGTACGCCGCTGGGGCAACGGTAAGCGAAGGCCGCGTGAAGCTCGACATCTCGCCTCTCGTCGAAAACGGCAATAGCGTTCCCGTTGAAATCACCGTAGAAAGTCCAATGACGCGCGAGCAACACGTCGTCGGCATCGCGATCTTCAACGAAAAAAATCCGCAAAACGACGTTGCGCTTTTCACGCTCTCGCCAATGTCGGGCCGAGCCCGCGTCGCCACACGAATTCGCCTCGCGGGCTCGCAACAGCTAGTCGTAGTCGCCAAAATGAACGACGGCAGTTGCTGGACGCACACCGTTGATGTGCTCGTAACCACAACGTCTTGTATCGAGGAGTAGCGCAGTGGCCGCCCGCACCCTCATCACCGTTCCTAAAGGCGCAAAACGTGGCGACATCATCGAGATTCGCGCGCTGGTACAACACCCAATGGAAACAGGGTATCGGCGGTCAGCCGAAGGTGCGATGCTTCCGCGCGATTTGATACGCACGTTTTCGTGTCGCTTCGTAAGTGCTTCGCCTTCGGCGCCCAACAGCACGGGCGATGCCGTGTTTAGCGCCACCTTGCACGCCGCGATTGCCGCGAACCCTTACCTTTCGTTCAATCTGCGTGCGGAGGTTAGCGGTTCGCTAGTGTTCGAATGGTTGGGTGACAACGGATTTGCGCATCGCGAGACGGTTGCGTTGTTGGTGGCGTGAAGCAAACGTATCGATTGCTTATCGGAGCGCCGTGCATCAGCGTGGCGATCACGTTGACGATGTGCTCTGCGTTGTCGCACGCCACTGACACCCGCAAATCCACGTTCGACAGCATGCAGCCCGCGACGCAAGCGCTGCAAAGAGACGACACACAGAATCCCGCGATGCTTTGGGTGCAGGACGGTGTTGCGCATTGGTCCAAGCGCGAGGGCAAAGCACAAAAATCCTGCGCAGACTGTCACGGCGACATCACCAAAATGCGCGGAGTTGCTGCGCGTTACCCACAAGTCTCTGCTGTGCAAAAGCGCGTAATCAACCTAGCTCAACAAATCAATCAATGCCGCGTCACACAGCAGCAAGGCAGTGCATGGCGGCATGAAAGCGCAACATTACTCGGCCTCGAATCGGCCATCGCGATGCAGAGCCGAGGCATGCCCATCTCGCCCGCGATCAAACCTGCGCAACCACTTCTCGCCGATGCGCAAAGTCGTGGCGAAGCACTGTTCAATCAGCGTTTCGGACAGACCGATCTTAGCTGCCGTGACTGCCACGAAGCGTTAGCTGGTAAACGCCTAGGCGGAAACACCATTCCACAAGGTCACCCGACGGGCTACCCGATCTATCGCCTCGAATGGCAAAGCATCGGCAGCCTCCAACGACGACTGCGCGGCTGCATGACAGCAGTGCGCGCAGAGCCATTCGAATTCGGCGCGAGCGAGCTAGTGGACCTGGAGGCTTACCTCGCGAAGCGCGCAGCAGGAATGCCGATGGAGTCTCCCGGCGTGCGGCCGTAGACGGGCACACGCCCTGAACGAACGAGAACTAGCGAGCTCGGCTACGACGTTGGAACCACACGCCAAAGCCCGCGGTGACGAGTGCCAGCAACGCGACCAGCGCGCCGCCACCGACAGGGACACCAGTCGGCGCGACTGGTAACGCGGGAGTCGCCGTTACCGTTACTGTGAATTGACAGGTGGCTTCGTAAGAGAAGTCAGGTCGCATCGCGCCAAACACGCTGGTCGTCGTTCCGACGGGAAACTGGCTACCCGGAGGAAGACCAGCCGTCTGCGTCGCCGCCAACGCGGTACATCCGTTCGGCACCGGCGCAGCATAGTTGACCGGACCTGTGTTCATTTGGCCTGGCAAGCTAGCAAGTATCATGTTCGCCGGACACACCAGCGAACACATGGTTTGGGCGTTGGCAACGGCGCACAACCCGGCAGAAACTAAAGCTACGGCTACGGCACGATGTCCTGCACGTTTGAACATGATTTTTCCTTTTCGTTGGCACCGCAGACGCAACTGGAACCGACCCTCGGCACGACCGTCGCATCGCGTGCGGACCTGTCAGATTACGCTTGCGCAGAATATTCGCCCTGACGCGCATCAAGCGCCGTCAAGAAAATTCCGATGTGGAAATTGCGTGGCGGGCAAGCTCCCCGCCGTACAAAATGATCCGGCCGCGAGCGTGCGGTACGTCCGAAGCGCGCGATTACCGTCGCTCCAACTCCGGCCCAAGCTTGTCGCCCAGCCCCATCGCCAGCAATCCAGCGCGCAGCTGCACGTACGCTGGTTCGACCGCGTTTGGAGCGCCCTTCACGCCTAGATCGATGTGGCGACCGTACTGCGGATGGTCAACGCTGGGCAGGCTGAACACCTTCACACCAACGTGATCGCGCTCAATAGCCTCCATCAATGGCGTCAGCGTCGCCTCCATCGCGCCAAACACGATCACGGACTTTTCGAGCCATGCGTCGCGTTGAAACAAATGTGTGTATTTCGTGTCAAGCACCCATTCCATCATCGGCCACGCCATCACCGGAAAGCCCGGAACGAAGTGCACGTCGCCGACGCTAAAGCCCGCAATCTTGTTGTACGGATTCGGGATGATCGTTGAACCCTCGGGAAACACACCCATGTTCAAGCGATGCACGTTGTCCGCACGATCCGGGTCGTACGCGACGCCCTGCTCTCGCGCCACGTCCTGCATGCGCTCGAGAATGAGCGCCGCCGCCTCCGGGTGCAGCGCCAGCGGCACCCCCAGCGCCGCAGCGGCGCATTGCCGTGTGTGATCGTCCGGCGTCGCGCCGATACCGCCCGTAGAAAACACCACATCCCCAGACGCAAACGCCCGCGCCAGTGCCGCCGTGATCCGCGCTGGGTCGTCACCCACGTACTCCGCCCACGCGAGCGCCAAGCCACGCGCGGAGAGCAACTCAATCACCTTCGACAAGTGCTTGTCTTGTCGTTTGCCGGAGAGGATTTCGTCGCCGACGATGATCACGCCGAAGTCGGTTTTTGTTTGATAGTTCATGGCGTGAAGGATAGCGAGTTTGATCGGGGGCGGTGCGGTTGCGAGTGCAGCGGCGACAGAACCACCGAGCACAACGCACTGCGAGACGGCGCAGCGTCAACATCGCGCCGTTCGCAATGAGCTTCCCGAACCATGAACCGCCCCCCGGTTCGTGGTGAGCTTGTCGAACCATGACGCTGGTTGCGCCTATTGACCGCTCGCCCACACGTTTCTATGCCGCAACGGTCGTGTGAGCACCGTCAATGCTCACAATTTTTCTGGAGAACATGATGATCCGATTCGCAAAAGACTTAATGGACAAGGAAGCACAACGCCTTAACGACGCGCCGACAACGGATGCGCTGATTGAACTGGACGATTCGGTGCTGGATCAGATTGGGGGTGGTGGCGAATTTTCGCCTATGGGCGATTTGGCGGTTTATTGCTTACGGCAAATGAGCGTGGTGAATCCAATCCTTCTTCACGATCCTGTATCGGTGGTTGAGTGCATTGAGCCGAGAACCGCCAGTCAACTAAGAGCCCGCGTAAGTCGGATTATTTTCGACTCACGCAAAAGCCATGGCGCGCATATGCTGTCGCTGCGATTCCGCCGTGCGCAATTGCTGGCACAGCCACCGTAAACTATGCGACACGAAGCAAGGAATTCGACGGTCACATCAAGCGTCAGAAGGCTAAATAGAGCAATATGCCAGTGTCAGAAAATCATGCCGAATGGGCAAAGAGACTCGCAGAAAAAATCGTCGAAGGCGGCGAGGTTCCGCCGACGGATATGGATATTGAGGGGCGACTGGCGCTGGCGTGGGCATTGAAGAACGCGGCAATCACGGCGTGGAGTACCAAACCGAGCAACGTGGCTGTCGCGGCAGACGCTTTAACAGCCTTGCACACAGCGGCACGTGCAGGGGAACCGACTCAAATGATCGCCGAGATTTGGGCAGTTTCGCAATGGATTCACGCCATAGCCGCGCTGACTCATGGCAAGATGACTGATGCGATAACGCACTTGGACGCAGGTACACAGTGCTTCAGAACGTTGGGACAGCACGGGCGTGCCGCGCACACGCAAGTGCCAAAAATCATGGCACTTGCCATGTTGGGGCAGCACGACCTAGCAGCAGCAAGCGGCATGGCTACGCGGCAGGAATTGCTCGCGTTGGGCGAATTGCACACAGCGGCAAAAGTGAGCGGCAATCTTGGCAATTTGTTTTGCCAGTGCAATCGGTATGTGGATGCGCTCGTAGAGTTCAGTGAGGCCGAGAAACTTTTCGATCAAGTAAATGACCATGACAATTCAATCGCATGCAGTACAGGTAGGGCGGAAGCATACTCGTCGGTTGGCGACTTTGAATTGGCGCTGAGTACGTATGAGAACTTGATACAGCGCGCCAAAGAACATCGACTTCCTCTGCGCCTAGGCGTTGCGACGGAGGCCGTAGCGCTGGTGCACTTAGCTCGAGGACAGTACTCGAAAGCACTTGCTGGTTTCGAAGAATCGAGACGGCAATACGAAACGTTGTCGATGCCACAAAACGTCGCGGTGGTGGAAAAACAACTCGCAGACACATACCTGGATCTGCGCTTGTTACCCGAAGCCTTGGCCTTGTTTGAACGGGCCATCGAATTATTTAACACACTCGAAATGCCGGTTGAGCAAGCATGGGCATTTTCACAACGCGGACGAACGCTCGCATCTCTGGGACAACCAACTGACGTAGTAACAAATAGTTTGACTCAAGCGTGGGATTTATTCACCGACCAGGGGATCGCCGCCGGTCAGGCGACGGTGCTCTTGGCCCGCGCGGAACTTGCGCTCACCAGAGGCGAAACACATGCGGCCCAGGTCTTTTCTCGGCAGGCTTCAGAGGTGTTTTCCACTAGCGGTCTAGCAACAGGAAAAACTCAAGCAGATGTCGTATGCGGGTATTCCTTACTCCAACTCGGCGACGTTGACGCGGCTGCTACTCTCTTTGAAAGCACGTCAGTCACGGCGCGCTCTCTGCAGCTACTGTCGATTGATGTGCGTTGTCAGGTTGGTTTGGGATTGGTGGCAAAGGCTCGGGGCGACGTTCGCGCGGCCGTGGCTGCGTTTGAATCCGCAATCGCCGCATCGGAAGAGCAGCGTAGCGCGCTCCCCGGCGATGATCTTCGCAGCGCGTTTCTGGTAGATCAGTTGAGGCCGTACGAAGAGCTCTTGCGCATTGCGCTGGACGCTTCCGCTAGCTATGTGTGTGTCGAAGGTGCGGCTGATGTTTTGCGGCAACTCGAACGCTTCAGGGCGCGCGCGCTGGGCGAGCGCTTGGGAGAAGTTAAATCGCAAGAAGGCGAGGTTGCCGCTGATGGCACGGACGACGAGACAGGCACGCAACCGGCAGAAAAGACGAGGCTCGAATCTGAACTGCGTGCACAGCTACGTTGGCTGTACCGACGCCAGCAGAAACTCATAGACGACGGTGACGACCCACAGGCGGTTATTGACGACAGCCGCAGAGTGGAGCGCGAGTTGTTGGAAGCTGCCAGGCGGCGGCGACTGTCTACCGCCCCACAACTGCCGAATTCTGTGGATCGGCTGACGGGCGATCTGGGGACCTTTGAACCTGCAACCATTCAAGGCGCGCTCGGTGATGGCGAAGCGCTTGTGGAATATGGCGTGATTGACGGCGAGTTGTTTGCCTGTGTAGTAACCAGCGGCAGCATTTCGTTACACCGCCGGTTGGCCGAGTGGCCCGACGTAGTGCACGCGATCCGTACGGCACGCTTTCAGATCGAAACCTGCCGTAACGGTGCGGGCGCAATGGATACCCACCTTCCGCTGCTTACGAAGCGTGCACAGAAGGCCATGCAGCGCGTGCATGATTTGATATGGATGCCTTTGAGCGAGCGGTTAGCGACCTGCTCACGCGTGCTGGTCGTGCCATACGAACAATTGGGGTCGCTGCAATTTGCGGCGCTCTACGACGGCGAGGTCTACCTTTCGCAGCGCATGAATCTCGCGATGGTGGCAAGTGCGCGCGTGGCACTCTTCGGCCTTACGCACCCGCCTGTGCCGGTGCGCCGAGCGGTAGTACTCGGTGAGTCGTCAAGGCTCGTGCATGCGACGGCCGAAGCGCAGTTTGTTGCGAGTTTGTTTGAGGAAGCGCGCGTCCTTACTGCATCGGACGCCGATGCGGCTTCGCTTCGCCGCTTCGGAGCCGACGCCGAAGTGTTGCACTTGGCCTGCCACGCTGAATTTCGTTCAGACAATCCGATGTTTTCAGCACTGCATTTGGCGGATGGGCCGTTCACCGTTCACGACGCCGAGACACTGCGACTGCCGCAAGGCGTTGTGGTCTTGAGCGCCTGCGAAACCGGAGTTTCGGAGTACAGCCGGGGCGACGAGATGATCGGACTGGTGCGCGCGTTTCTCGTTGCGGGTACATCGCGCGTGGTGGCGAGTCTGTGGCCGGTGGATGATGCCGTGACGCGGGAATTTATGGCGGCGTTCTATCCGTCGCTTCGCGCTGGCAATTCACCTGCGGTGGCGCTGCGCACCGCGCAAATTGCGGTGATGAAAACTCACCCGCACCCGTTTCACTGGGCGGCGTTTACGCTGTATGGGGGGTGGTGAAGCTTTGATCGGTGTTTAGTTCTAATTAGAACTAGAATACACGCTGCTTCGGGGCGTGCAGTGCGTGTACGCGTGTATTCGGCGGAATTGAGTGGCCAAAGTTGACGCCTTTCCATTCATCGCGGACATGGCTACCGCAGCGAACGCTACGGTCTGGATTCCGGCCCTCGACGGAATGACGGCCGAGTTAACACACTAGAGATGTGAAACATGTATTTTTGTAGCTTCAGCGTTCTCTGTCGGGTAGCTCCGTCCTTTTTGTGCAAATGACTTCTATGCGCTCTTTCCTCAAATACTGTGTGGATCGCCTTTTCGCGGCGTTACCAGCGTTCATTTCAGGGCTGCTATTTGTATGGGCGCCAGCCACATTTGCGGCGGACACGAAACCTGATGAAGTGCTGGTGAAACTACGCACGCCAGCCGCGCTCGGACCTATCGTCACTCAGTTCAACGTGGTGCAAACCACACAGTTTGGAACACGTCCGATTTATCGGCTCAAACTTCCGCTCAATACAAATGTGGACAATGTCGTCAACCAATTGACGATCAATTTCGACGTATTGCTGGCGGAGCCGAATTACACCGACCAAAGCCCAGAGGCGCGCCGCAATCGGTCATGGATTGTTGGGTCCGCCACCAACTACACCGCCCAATGGGCGCCAAACGCTATCAACCTCACCCAAGCCCACACCATGGCCAAAGGCGCAGGCGTTCGCGTGGCGGTGTTGGATACGGGTGTGGATTCTTTGCATCCCGCGTTGGCGGGCAAGTTACTGCCGGGCTACAACTTCGTGGACAACAACACCAATACGTCCGAGGTGGGGACGGCTGCGAATCTGGGTTTTGGGCATGGAACGCACGTGGCCGGCCTGGTTGCGTTGACCGCGCCAGACGCAAAAATCGTTCCGTACCGCGTGCTCGATGAGAACGGCGAAGGCAATGTGTGGGTTTTGGCTGAGGCGCTGTTGCGAGCGATTGATCCCGATGGCAATCCGGCTACGGACGATGGCGCGCACGTGATCAACATTAGTCTGGGCACGCTCAACCGGACGCGCGTCTTTTCGACGATTGCGAAGCTCGCGAGTTGCCATTCCTCCAGCCCTGATGATCCAACCACCGATTTTTCGCACTCGGGATATGACGAAGATCGTACCCGCTGCGCCAATGGCAAAGGGGTTGTCATCGTCGTCGCGGCGGGCAACGACGGCGTGAACAAAGCGGAGTACCCGGCGGCCGAAGGCATAGCTGGCGCAATTTCGGTTGGGGCGAGCGACAGCAACCAGCAATTGGCCAGCTTTAGCAATTTCGGGTCGGAAGTAGACGTTACTGCGCCTGGCGACGGCATCACAAGCTCTATACCCGGCGGAGGCTACGCGGTTTGGAGCGGAACTTCGATGGCTGCACCGATGGTGGCGGGTGCCGCAGCGCTGCTGCGCTCCCGCGAGCCGTCGTTGCCACCAAAGGAAATAGCGCGGCGTGTGATCCGCAGTGGCGCTCGGTTGAATGGTTCGAATCTCTCACAAATCGATCTGGCAGCCGTCGCCACGCCATGCAGCATGGACGTGGATGGTGACGGCCTGACACTTGCGACGACGGACGGTTTAATACTGACGCGCGTCATGCTGGGCATGAGTGGCAACGCCGTAAGTAGCGCCGCGGTACCGGGCTCACCACGGAGCACCTGGGACGCAATCAACACGTTCCTCACCACCAGCTGCGGGATGGTTACGCATTAGCGCCATCGACCCGCTCGGACTTTGGCGAAAAGAGCGGGCGCACGATGCGCCCGTTTTCATATCTGCACGCGATGCAAAAGCACAAATAATGTCAACGTCATGATTTCATGTATTTCTCGTTGACGTCGATGCTCTGTCGGTAGCGTCCATCGAAGTAATGCTCCAAGCGCACACGCTAATGCACAACTTCGAGACAGTGATACCGGCAGAGACAACCGTTCAGCCTTGATCCAGACGCCACGCTGCAACACATCCCTGCAGCGCGAAATTACGTCGTCAATGCCCATGGAGAACACAATGCAGTTTCAGTACTTTGCGAAATCATCGCAAACCAAACCTTCACAAAAACTCAATCAGCTGTCACTTCGAGCGCTGCGCACCGCAGCGCTGCTTGCAGCGACGGCAGCTTTCGGCGCGTCCGCGCAGACCGCAACCATTTACGGCTCGCTAGGCAACTTCGACGTCGTCAACAACACCGGCCAGACCGCCTGTGGATTTGAGGTGGAACTGGAAGGCGTCGCGTCGGACACGATCGTGGATACGTACTCGTATCAACGATACGGTCGCGCGCAAATCATTCCGTATACGAACGGCGCAGCGTCTGGTGTGCGCGTGCGTCATGAGAGCGCCGATTGCTCTTCGTCGCACACGATCGCACACGCTCCAGGCACCGGCTTCGTTGGCACCTGCTACATGGGAACTCTCACGTACGATAACGCGGGCTGCGAACACTTCGGAGTTCATTACAACGCGCCCACGACTAAAGTCACGGCGCGATGGCTGGTGCGCGACCCCGCCAACCCCGCGGCGTACATTCCGCACAACCCACCAATGGCAATTGCAGTGCCAAACTACTACGTCATGCCGGCGGTCGCGCCGAACGCAGCTCCGGAAATTGCGGATGTAGTAGAAGCCCCCGAGCCGCCGGAAGCACCAGAACGCTACGGCAACGCGCAATGGATGAAGGTGTACGTGCGCCAGATGCCACGGCAAGTTACCTTGGATGAACTGCTGACGACAAATCCGACCGTTGTTCCGATGGCAGCCACGCAGCTTGAATACGACTGGCAGCTAGTGCAGGCCGAACCGCAGTCCGGCGGCAATGGCCGCCAGCGCGGACGCCATCAAGGCGGCAGCAAACTTGAACCGACGACCCGTGCAGTGGTTCGGCGCTACGAGATGTACGACTACACCGGCGCGTATGACCCGATTACCAACGAGGCGCTTTGCGCTGACCTCATATGCGCAGCGCCCGGCACCGAAGAAATCGGCGACTTAGTAAGCGCCAACATGACCGCGGTAAACGTACAAGGTGATTTTGTAACCGTCACCAAAGGCGGCACCGGCAGTGGCAATGTCGATTCGACCGACAAGCAAATCGCATGCGGCAACAAATGCACGTCCCCCTACAGCGCAGGCTCGGCAGTGACGCTTACGGCCAAGGCCGACCGCAACAGCACATTCGCGGGTTGGACCGGCGCCTGCACTGGCACAGGCAACTGCACCGTCACCATCAACGGAGCCACCGCCGTGGGCGCATTATTCACCACGATTCCCAAATCTGGTGGTGGCGGCGGCGGTGCAGCGACCAGCGGCTTCACTCTCAAAGTTTCGGTCAGCAATTCTGGTTCCGTACGCAGCTCGACCGGCGCAATAAACTGTGGCAACACGTGTCAAGCAAGCTTCGCGGCCGGCACCGTCGTAACGCTCACGGCGACGCCGCCAGCGGGCAAAACGTTTGCCGGATGGTCCGGCGCCTGTACCGGCACCGCGCCGACCTGCACAGTCACGATGAACGCAGCTTCGTCCACTCGAGCCACCTTCAACCGCTAAGCGCTCGCACATCCACGCGCGTCGGCCCGCGCTCCGCCCGGAGCCGGGCCGCCTGTGCAAGGGCGACGCCCGCCCGACGTAGCGCCGCTTAAAAATAATTTCGACTCGGCTGTATTTTTTCCTCCGCAACCCGCTCTGTCCTACGAACCTCGCAAGTTTCGAACGCTTCGAGACGCCCCCCAAGTTGCATTCGCCTCCCGTTTACGCAATCTCTAGGAGATCACAATGACCACCACTACTTTCCAATCCGTGGTTCGCACCGCGCTGGTATCCATCGCTGGCGCCACATCGCTGGCCTCCGGCCTCGCGTGGGCCGCCGCCGCGCCCGATCTGACCGTGGTGGAGTACTTCCACCGTCCGACGAACCATTACTTCATCACCGCGACGCCTAGTGAGCAAACGCAGCTGGACGCGCTACCCGCGAACGTCGGCTTCGCGCGCACCGGTCGCAGCTTCTCTGCTTGGTCAACAGCACTAGGTGATCGCCCCCTCGACGCGGTCGCGGTTGAGCGCTTTTTCGTGCCGGCGTTATCGAGCCACGT
>ERZ795056.2093-NODE-2093-length-22627-cov-5.680046_pt1 | contig 22627 bp, 34 predicted proteins | sample MGYA00375140_ERZ795056 | MGnify/ENA primary metagenome ERZ795056 (study PRJEB30185, sample SAMN05720227) | activated sludge metagenome | isolation source: Anaerobic digester | place: USA | collected 2015-03-09 ... | reverse complement strand
CCGGTGGTCGCTGTCGGCCCTGCTACGGCACCGGCACCGCTGAGCGCTGCTCAACCTGCCGTGGACGCGGGTACACCCTGGAGCGGGCGGCATGACCGCGCAGAACCCCCCAGCGGCGGGGCCCAGTTCGCCGCTCCCCGCCGAAACCACCCCGGCTGGTGTCTCTGGACCCGCCAACCCGGCACAGGACGATTCAGGGCCGTTCGGCTGGGTGCTGTGGGACCGCATGTTCCGGCGGGTGACCACTCCGGTGCAGACCGAGGATCAGGTCCTCGAGACGGTCCGTCTGTGGGACGAGCGTTACCCCGCCCAGGCGGGCCGGTTCGCCGCCGCGCGGCTCATCCCGGCCGGTGCCCGATGACCCGCACCTTCGCCTTGACCGCCTACGCCGGCGTCACCCTGGCCGCTCTCGGAGCGGTCGCGCTCACCGCTCACGCCGCCCTGGCAGCCATCCGGCTGTGGCAGGAGATCCACACCCCCGACGACGAGATTGGAGACTGAGCAATGAGCTTCATCACCACCACCGACCCATACAGGGGAATGGCCGCCACCGAGAGCGCAGTCGTCGAAGTGGACGAGTTCGCCGCCTACCTGGATCGGGCTCACGACGAAGCTGCGGCCCGTGCCGAGAAGGCCGGCGCCGTGGCGCGGAAGGCCGAGGATGATCACGCCCGCGCGACTGAACGGCTGTATGCGATCCGCGCAGCCGCCGAGGCGTACAGGGAGGCGTCGGGGCATCGGCTGGCACGCAAGTCAGACGGTGAGCGATGAACGGCCCGGACGAATGGGAGCAACCCGAGCCTGACGACGACGTTATCGGGGTCACCGATTACACCGGGCCGGTGCAAGACGGCGACGACTCGGTCACATGGGGTCGGGTGCACCGGGCAGGCGAGGGTGGCGAGCATTCCGAGTGGAAGGGCTACAAGGACGGCAACAAGGTCTACCTCGATTGGCCTGAGCTGGTCCGTCGGTGGGGACCAATCACGCCGACGATGCGAAGCCTGAAGATCCATGACCCGGGCATCCACCAACCTTTCGATGACGACGGGGTTGATTACTGCGGCTGGCGTGGGGACGACGGAATTCATGGCGGTTGCGGTGAGTTGTGGCCGTGCTCAAGTCGCGGCGGTGCCTCATTTGAAGGAGACGGTTCGCCTGTCTTCATTTCGGATTTCGAGAAAGCCATCACTGACGCCCTGAACAGGGACGTCGTACTCGCACAAGACGAAGCGCGTCGCTACAGCGAGTACATGCGGACCCAGCCGGACTTAGGGGAGTGACCGCCATGACGACGCAGGAGAGTCTGTCTGCTTCGGTGTTGTGGATCATGCAGGCGTACCGCTATCGGTGGTTCGGGTTCACGTCAGGGCCGACGGAGTTTGAGTATCGCCTGTTGGCGCACCACCGAGTGGGACTGGTTCCTCAACGTGACCTCTGCCGGTGGGCCATTGATCGACGGCGTGGTAGGTGGTCGCGATGAACTTGGTCGCGTTGCCCCGCCCAACCGTCCGCGCCATCACCGAGGCCCTGGCCGGTGAGTCGTGACCGAGGTCGGCTGGCCGACGAGCCCACGTTCGAGGTGCTCGGCAAGGAGGATCCGGCTGACGCGGTTCGGGGGCTCCGGAAGGACATGGGGGCGTCGGCATGACGGAGCCCGAAGAGATTGAGGTGCCGGACCTGCTGGCCGCTCTCCAAGCCTCCATCGTCCGACACAAGCTTCGCGCCGCTCTCGAAGGTGAGGAGCAGCTGACCGTCGTCACCCTCACCCAGCCTTGCGGCTGCCCGGTCGGAGAGGGGCACCGGTGCAACCCGCCATTCTGATTCCGCTGCCCTACGAGGCTCCCCCGCTCCGCAGCAACAAGCGGCTCCACTGGCGCGCCGAACACCGCCACAAGGCCGACATTCGGCAGGTCGGCAGGCTCACCGCCAAGCAGTGGATGCAGCAACACCCCGGCACATACCCCCTGCCCTACCCGGTCGACGTGTGCCTGATCTGGACGGTCCCCACCCGCCACGTCCGGGACGCCGACTCGGGGCAGCCGACCCTCAAGAGCTGGCAGGACGGCGCCGTCGACGCGGGCCTGTTGTCCGGGGACGACTTCACCCGGGTCCGCCGGTCCTACTGCCTGATCGAACACAAGCCAGGGCAGCCGATGTCGCTGCAAATCGAGATCAAGGAGGCCGCCGATGCCTGACTGGACGATCAGCCAGCACGCGTTCCGTTGTGGGTGCTGCGACGCCTGGGTAGCCCAGGGTGAGCGGATCGCCCGCGTCCGGCTCCGCTGGTGGTGCCAGAGCTGCGCCGAACGGTTGGAGGGATCATGAGCGACCCAACGAAGGCAGTGGCCGCGGCCGCACCGGTCGGCCCACCGACCCCGCCGCCGTCCGTCCGGGTCGGCACCGTCACCTACCGGGTGACCGACGACCCCGACGAATGGATCCGCAAGGAGCACGCCGAGCAGGACACGCCGCCCCCACGGTCAAACGGCAAACGCTGTGGCACGAGGTCATGCACGCCCTGGCCTTCGCCGTGATGGGTGCCCGGCACTGGACGAACCTCGGGGAGACCGCAGACGAACGCGAGGAGGCCGTCATCCTCGCGTGGGAGCACCCGACCCTGGCCGTCCTCCGTGACAATCCGGCCCTGGTGCACTACCTCATGGGGGAAGCATGAAGAACCGCCGCTACCTCACCACCAAGGCCCCCACCCGGGAAGCCTACGAACGCGCCCAGTGCCGCGCTGAGGACTACCTCGGCGACGCACCCGACTTCCGGGACCAGGTCCGGGAGATCATGCAGATCCTCGCCCAACCACCCCGAGCCAACATCGTCGACATCAACGGGGAACGGAGAGTCGTGTGACTGGGATCCCCTGCCCTGTCTGCGTGCACCCGACCAAGGACGGACTGGTCTGCCGGGTGTGCATCAACGGCTTGGTGAAGGACCTTCGAGAGCTACCCGAGCTGATGGGCGAGATGACCGTGCAGTTCGCCCGGCTCAACCAGTCTGGCACCGGTAACGGCGGGCGTGGTGCGACGACTCCGGTCCCATTCGACCAGAGAACGTCGGAGCATCGGGACCTGATCGTCAACACCATCGGCACCTGGATCAGGGACATTGAGCTGGATGACCTGTACGAACCCGGAACTCAGGAGCCCCTGCGGAACACCATGGCGTCCTGGTGCGCATGGCTTCTGGAACGGACCGACCGGATCCGCATGCATCCCGAGCCAACGCACTTCCTCGGCGAGATCCACCACTGTGTGATCCTGGCCCGGCAGGCGATCGACACCCCAGGCGTATCCCTCCCGTGCGCTGACTGCCCGATATGCGGGAAGCGGATCTTCGCACCGGTCGGAGCCACCGAGGGTGTGTGCCGGCACTGCGCATGGGCGGACATCGACTCCCGAGTGCCGGTCGACATGTCCCACTCGACACTCCTCGACCAGGCCCGGGAAGCACTGGTGTCCCGCCGGGAGTTGCTCGACGCGGCGAAGGTCTACCAGGTCCACGTGAACGCGCATACGTTCAAGTCGTGGATCCGTCGAGGGCGGTTGGCACCGAGGGAGACGACGGCGGACGGGACTCCGAAGTACCGCGTCGGTGATGTCCTCGACCTAGCACGAAACGATATGGATACCGTTGCATGACGGTGTAGGACGCGGTATAGTCGGTATTGCATGGTACGGCGTGGACAGGCACGGTTGGCCATGGCCGGGCGAGGCCTGGCGCGGCGATGCAAGGCGAGGTTCAACAGACCGGATGGTCGCAGAGCGGGTTCGACTCCCGCTCCGGTTGCGCAGGGTTGGCCCTGGCTAGGGGTGGCTCGGCAGGGTGTGGCAGAGCAAGGAATGGCGTGGCGAGTCTGGGCCCGTCAGGCCGAGGCGAGGTGCCCAGGGGCGATGGTCGTAGGTGGGTTCGACTCCCACCGCTCCACACCGGGGCGGGACCCGGCTTGGCCAGGCATGGCACGGCAGCGCCGGACTCGGCTGGACAAGGCAAGGGCAGTATCTTCCAGGAGGAGACATGATCGAGTTCCGCATCGTCATCACCGGCACGTCCGAGCTGCTGATGCACAACAGCCGGCTGGCCAACCCGCTTGATCCGGCGGCCAAGGCGCTGAAGAAGGCCACGGGCAAGCGGACCAAGACGGACGACGACTACGAGGAGATCGCTCGACTGGAACACGCCGGGGGTCTCTACCTCGATCCCGACGTCGGTCCGTATGTCCCATCGGACAACATCTGGCGGTCGCTCTACGACGGCGCGAAGAAGCACAAGCTCGGCGTCAAGGTCAAGGAGGGTGTGATCTTCTCCGAGCCGGTGAACCCGTTGTCGTACAAAGGCCCCCGGGACCAGGACGGCCTCTGGAAGGACGAGAACTTCCGTCACTTCGCATCGGTCAAGGTCGGCATGCAGCGGGTCATGCGATGCCGACCGGTATTCCGCCATTGGAGCACCGAGGCCAGCGGCATCCTCGACCCCAACGTCCTGGACTTCGAGGAACTGGTTACGGTCGCCAACACGGCCGGGATGATCATCGGACTCGGTGACTACCGCCCACGGTATGGGCGCTACCGTGCGACGGTGGAGAAGATCGCAGCATGAGTCCTTTCGAGCCCGCCGGGGACCGCGCACGCTGGCGCATCCTGTACGAACTCCTGACCCGGAAGGGGTTGGAGGACGAGGTCACCTACGAGGAGATGGGCAAGCTCCTCGACCTCGACCCGGCCGGTGATCGGCATGCGATCCAGATGGCTTTCCGCCGGGCAGCCAAGCAATACGAGCAGATGGACAACCGCGCCGTCGAGGCGGTCCCGAACGTCGGCTACCGCATCGTTATTCCGGGCGACCACCTCCGGTTGGCCAAGGCGCACAAGAAGAAGTCCGGCAAGTCGTTGGAGCGCGGGCATTCCAAGCTTGTGCATGTGGATCTTGCCGGGATGGAGCCGGAGGTTCGCAAGGCGTTCGAGGTGACGGCCCGGGCATTCTCGGTCCTCATGGACTACTCCCGGCGCCTGGACGCTCGGCAAGACCGACTGGAGGCCGCGCTCGACAGCATGACGAACCGGACCTCCCGGACCGAGGAAGAGATCGCCGAACTCAAGGCGCGTCTCGCCAGACTGGAGGAACGCCAGGGCGAGTTGTAGAGACACGACAACCTCGGTTGTTGACACCCTGCAAATCCTCCTGCACCATGATCACTGGTGGGACGAAGGCACCCTGGAAACAGGCGACCCGCTCACCACTCCCCCCACTGCTCGGCCAGGCGCCGACGGCTGTCCCCTGTTCTCCGAGCGAGGTGAAGCCGTGCCTCGCGTCCGCAAGCTCGACTCAATGCACCTGCGGTTCCGCTGCCCTGGCTGCGACGACTGGCACGTGGTCCACAGCGGCCCTGATGGCTGGCACTGGGACCATTCAGTCGACCTCCCGACCCTGCACCCGTCGGTGCTCGTCACTGGCATCCAGTGGCCGGTTGGAGAGGGCTTCCACAATCCATCGCACGCTGTCGCACCTGGTGGTCAGACCGTGTGCCACTCCTTCATCCGCGCAGGCCGCATCGAGTTCCTGCACGACAGCACGCATCACCTCGCCGGCCAAACCGTCGACCTCCCTGAGGCCTGACGTTGAGACCGCCTCGCGGACCAGTCCAGGCCCACGTACGCGCGAAGGTGCTGGACCTCCACGCCAAAGGCCTCGGGCGCAACGAGATCGCCAAGCTCACGGGCATCGGCGCCGCGAGCGTCACGCGCATCGTGCAGGCCGAGGGCGGGACCTTCGACCGGACGAAGACCGAGCAGGCCGTCAAGGCGCGTCAGGTCGACATGGCCAGCCTTCGGGGTCAGGTCGCCGAGAAGCTGCTGACCAGGGCCAACGAGCTGCTGGACGAGATGGACGATCCGTTCCTGGCGTTCAACTTCGGCGGCAAGGACAACACCTATGCCGAGCACCTGTTGGATCGGGCGCCGGTCGAGGCCAGGCACACGATGATCCGGGCGGCCGCGACGGCGATGCGCACGCACACGGACCTGGTGAAGTTCGACTCTGATCAGGGCCAGGCGCGGGCGGAGAGCCTGCTGGACGCCCTCGCTGCGGGTATCGGGGCGGCTGCCGAGATCCTGCACGGGCCCGCCGGCGAGGAAGATCCCGAGACCACGTAGAACAATGTGCCACCTTCGTACTACGTTGGTGGCATGACTGATACCCCGGTTCGCCGACCTGGGGCCAAGCCCCGGACGGCGGCCATCCACATCCGCACAACTCCCGAGGCCGTCGCCGCGATCGAGAAGCAGGCAGCGAAGGAGCAGCGGACGTTCTCCGACATGGTCCGCATCCTGCTCGCCCGTGGGCTGGAGCGGTCGTGATCACGTCACCCTGGAGTCACCCGCAGGGGAGCCTCTGCCGAGCGTTGGCACTGGCGATGCACAAGACCAGTCCTCAGCGATTCCGAACGCCGGTGGCGAACTGGTACCGCCTGCGGGTTGCGGGCTGGTATCTGCGGACGGCAGCGGGCCGATGAGCGACGACCCGCGATCCCATGCCGAGTTCGGTATCGAGTGGCCCGGCGTCGACTGGCGGCCAGTGGAGTAGGCCCGGAGGTGAAGTGACCTCCGTCGACGTCGAGCATCTGCAGCGGGTCCTGAGCCCCAAGCAGCTCGAGGCCATCGCGTTCTGCCCTCGCCAGAAGATCAGCCTCCTCGAGGGCTCTGTGTCCGCCGGCAAGACCCTCGCCTCGCTGTGGGCGCTGCTCATCGGGATCCGGAACGCCCCGCGGAACGGGTTGATCGTCGTCGTCGGGAAGACGCTGCAGACCGCGTACGACAACGTGTTCGTGCTGCTGCAGTCCCCCGAGGTGTTCGGAGAGCTGGCCGGCCAGGTCCACTACACCCGCGGGGCACCATCCGCGCGGATCCTCGGTCGCGACGTCGTCGTCGTCGGCGCGAACGACGCGAAGTCCGAGGAGAAGATCCGCGGCAAGACCGTCGCCCTGGCCTACGTCGACGAGGCGACGCTGCTGCCCAAGGGGTTCTGGCCGATGCTGGTCACCCGCCTCCGCGTCCCCGGGGCACGGCTGATCGCCACGACGAACCCGGGCCCGCGGAACCACTGGCTCCGCAAGGACTGGATCCTCCGCGGCGACCTGGTCGAGATGCAGACCTTCAGCTTCCGCATGAGGGACAACCCGAGCCTGACCGAGGCCTACATCGCCTCGATGGAACGCTCCTTCACCGGGGTGTTCTACGACCGGTTCATCCTCGGCAAATGGACGAACGCCGAGGGCGCCGTCTTCGACATGTTCGACCCAACAATCCACGTCGTCCCCTGGATCGAGATTCCGAGACTGCGCCGGATGCCTGGCGCCGGCGTCGACTACGGCACGCAGAACGCCACCGCTGCCCTTGCTCTCGGCTGGGCGGACAACGGCAAGCTGTACCTGGTCGACGAGTGGTCCCACGACACCAAGGTCGGCGAAGCCACATGGACGGACGCTCAGCTCTCCGCTGGCCTGCGGGGCTGGCTCGGCCGGCCGCACACACCGCACCGTGACGAACCCACGCCCGAGTGGATCTTCGTCGACCCCGCTGCTGCATCCTTCAAGACGCAGCTGTACTACGACGGTCAGCGCAACGTGGCCAACGCCGACAACGACGTCCTGACCGGGATCCGGACCTTCGCCTCCGTCCTGGCGCAGGGCACGCTGCTGATCTCCGACCGATGCACGGGCCTGATCGATGAGATGCCCGGCTACACCTGGGACCCGAAGGCCGCGGAGCGCGGCGAGGACAAGCCGGTGAAGCTCAACGACCACCGCATCGACGGCGGCCGATACGCGGTCCAGTCGACCCGGGACATCTGGGCGAGCGAACTGTTGGGGGTGGCATGAGCGACTGGCCACCGAAGGAATGGGTCCCGATCCGCGCGGCGCTCGACGAATGGGATGCGTGGCTGTGCGGTGACCGGGCCCGACTTGAGAAGGCCGGTCAGGCGCACGGCGGATCCGGGTATTCCTCCGACGGCGCCACCGAGAAGCGGTTCGGCAACGGCCCGGTCGGTAGGTTGTTCCGCCGGTTCTGGGGCAAGCCGTCGGACAAGACCGAACCGAAGATCAAGGTTCATGTCCCGCTCGCCGCCGACATCGCCCTAGCCTCCGCTGATCTGCTGTTCGCTGAGCCGCCCACGATCGCAGCATCCACCCCGGACAAGCCGGAGAACCCGGGCGCCGAGTACGCGCTCGCCGTCGCGGCCGCCGACGCCACCACCGCCCGGCTGGAGAGCTACCTCAACGCGGGTCTGCTGACGGTCCTGTCCGCCGCCGCCGAGGTAGGCGCCGGACTGGGCGGGGTGTTCCTGCGGGTCACCTGGGACGCCGCGAAGCAGCGGGTTTTCACCGTCGGTGTGGACGCCGACGCGGCCCTCCCGGAGTTCCAGTGGGGGGAGCTCCAGCGCGTCACATTCTTCCGCCAGTTGTCCAGCCCGGGGGACCGGGCGGTGTTGCGGCACCTGGAGATCCATGAGCAGGTCGACCGCAACGCACCGGTCACGCCCGAGGATGAGCGGACCGGGCCGGCTGAGATGATCGGCGTCATCCGCCACCAGTTGTGGCGCGGCACCGTCACGGACATCGGCCAGCAGGTGCCGCTCACCGAAGCCCCCTCCCTGGCCGGCCTGCTGCCGCTGCTCGAGGATGGCGACACGATCAGCACCCGAACCCCGGGACTGGCGGTCGAGTACATCCCGAACCGCACCCCGAACACACTGTGGCGGAACAACCCGTGCGGCAAGGATCTCGGGGCCCCCGACATCGCCGGCTGCGAGGACTTCCTTGACCGCCTCGACGCCACCTACTCCTCCCTGCTCGAGGAACTGGAGCTGGCGAAGGCCCGTATCACCGTCCCCGAGCAGTGGCTCACCACCCATGCCGCCGGTTTGGGCCAGAGCTTCAACACCGACCGCAGGGTATTCACCGCGCTGGCGATCGCCCCTACGTCGTCGGACGCCAAGGTCGACATGTTCCAGCCGGCGATCCGCGTCGACGAGCATTTGCGGGTCGCACAGGAGTTGACCGAGGTCATCATCCGCCGGGCCGGCTACTCGGCGTCCACCTTCGGGGAGGACGAGAGCGGCGCGGCCACGGCGACCGAAGTGAACTCGAAGAACTCCCGGTCGCGTGGAACCCGGAACAAGAAGATCCGAACCTGGCAGCCGGCGATCGTCCGCCACCTGCAGAAGATGCTGGCCGTCGACGTGGTGATGGGGTGGGCCGACTCCAAGGTTGATCCGTCCCTGGTCGAGGTGACGTTCCCCCAGCCCGCGCAGACCCCGCTGGAACTGGCGCAGACGGTGGAGGTCTGGGACCGCGCTCAGGCGGTGTCGCTGTGGCTGAAGGTGTCGACGATCCACCCGGACTGGGACGACAGCCAGATCGACCAGGAGATCGAACGGATCCGGCAGGACGGCGCTCTCCCCGACCCGGCTGCGTTCGGGGTTGGCGGGGACGGGCTGGACGCTCCGGTCATGGATCCGGAGGAGCTGGCGCAGCGCACCGAGGTGATGGGGCAGCTGATCCGGGCCGGTGTCGAGCCGAACTCGGCAGCGAGGCAGGCGGGCCTGCAGGGCCTGGAGTTCACCGGTGCTGTGCCGGTCACGCTGCGTCAGCCGGAGAACGTGGCCGCAAAGCTCGAGCAGCCGTAGACCGCAGGAGGAAGTGGCCGTGCAGCGCTACCGCAAGAAGCCCGTCGACTGGATCATCCGCGGCGTGCAGGGCGAGTTCTACCCGTGCAAGCCTGACATCTTCGAAGCGACGTACGAGCGGGCATAGTTGGCTGCCGATCCGTCCGACGCCGAGCCGTACGTCGACCCGGTCCGCGCCGTCTTCGAGGAGATCGAGGCCGACCTCATCGAGGTCATCGCCGTCGCACTCGCGGCCGGTGTGAGCAGGGCCGTCCTGCAGCAGCGGCTCCTCGCCCACGTCGCAGGCTACGGCGGGCAGGTGCAGCAGCTCATCGGCCAAGCCCTGGCCGATGCGTTCACCCGAGGCCAGGAGACGGCCGAGGCTGACGCCGGATCGAAGGGCAAGCGGGCCAAGCCGCCCACCACCAACCCGGCCAAGCCGGTCCTGGCCCGCCTGATCCGGCAGGCGCCGACCATGGCCCTGCGCATCCACGACCAGGTGAACCGCGAAGTCACCGACGCCATGACCGCCGGCCGGTACGGCACCCGGAAGGCGGCCGCCGCCGACCTGTTGCAGAAGTACGCGGCCAAGGGCATCACGGGGTTCACCGACTCGGCCGGCCGGTCCTGGGATCTCGTCTCCTACGCCGAGGTGGTCACCCGCACCACGACCGCGCAGACCCTGGTCGACGCTCACTTGCAGCGACTCCAGTCGATGGGCAAGGACCTGGTGATCGTCAGCGAGGCGCCCGAGTCCTGCGACATCTGCGACGAGTGGGAGGGCGCGGTCCTGTCGATCAGCGGCCAGACCCGCGCCGGCCGGCAGACGATCGACGGCCACGCGGTCACGGTGAAGGGCACTGTCGCCCAGGCCAGAGCAGCGGGTGTCTGGCACCCGAACTGCTTTCCGGGAGAGGTGCTGGTCACCTCACCGGGGAAGGTGGACGCCGCGGACTCCCGTTGGTATGAGGGCGACCTCGTCGTCATCCACACTGCCAGCGGCAATGAACTGCCCGTCACCCCAAATCACCCGGTACTGACGCCGGAAGGCTGGGTCGCGGCGGGATCGCTCGACGTAGGCGACAGCGTCATCCGCTACCGCGATCGGGTCGAGCGGGTGATCGATCAGCCGGGTCCATGCGATGAGGAGATTCCAACCCCGATCAGCGAGGTCTACGACTCGCTGAGGCAGTCGGGCGCGGTGACGACCATGCGCGTGCCAGTTGCCCCCGAACAGTTCCACGGCGACGGGCTCGGCTCCGATGTCGAGGTTGTACTTTCCGACCGCTTGCTGTGGGACCACGTCGACGCCGAGGTCGGTCATGGCGGCCGCGATGTCAGCCTCGTTGTCGGTGATGCCGGACCCGCGACGCTCCTTACCTTGAGCTCGTCGCTCCAGATCCTCGGGGGTCCGCTTCATCCCGCGGACGGCGTCGTGAGCGGCGGCCACCTGGGCCGCTCGTTGCTCTGCCGTCATGGTCGACCACTTCATCCGTTCGGCTTCCGACCGGGTGCGGGTGGAAACGCCATGACGCTTGAACGCGTCGCTGATGGTGACCTGGTTGCGCCCGACGGCCAAGCCGATCTCCTCCTGGGTGAGCCCGGCCTCGTAGAGCTGGACAGCATCGTCGAGCCAGACCGGTCGCTGTCGCTGGGCACTGAGCAGTCGAGCCTCGCGGGGCGATCGGAGTTGGACGCCAGCGACCCTGAGTCGCTGGTACAGGCAGGGCTTGCTGATGCCGACGGAGGCCGCCAGCTCCTCAATGCTCTCGCCGGATCGGTAGCGACGGACGACATCGTCAAGATCGAACGGCGGCACTTTGCGGGGCATGTCTTCAACCTCCAGACCGAGAGCGGTTGGTACACCGCTGGATCGATTGTAGTGCATAATTGCCGTCACCGCGTCGGGATCTTTCTGCCGGGCCGGACCCGCCCGATCGAGGCGTCGAAGGACCCCGAGGGATCGAAGCTCCGCGCCCAGCAGCGATACCGGGAGCGCCGGGTCCGGGAGCACAAGCGCCGCGTCCTGGCCGCTGAGGCCGCCGGTGGCAAGACCAGCCCCGAGGCGAAGGCCGCCCGGGCCAAGCTCCGCGCCTACCAGGCCGACTTCGCCGCCTGGCGGAAGGCCAACGGGCGGAAGAACTTGACGGCCAGGACCAGCCTGACCGTCCGCTGACTCCCGCCCCGCGGGTCAACCGTCGCCACCCGAGTTGATGACCGACGGAAGGCTGACTGGCCGGGCAAATGGGTGGTCTTCGACCGGCTGCAGCGGCAGACCTGCCCGCGGGCGGGAGAACCCACCGAGAGGAGGTGCCATGCCTCCCCGCAAGCGTGAACCCAAGGACGAGCCCTTGGTGGACCGCATCATCGCCCAACTCGACGGCCAGACCCTGAGCCTCGAAGACGCCAACCGACTGATCGTCGCCATCCGGGCCCGCAAGGCCTGACCCCCCGGATCCGCGCCAGGCGCGCGGACATCGAGAAGAGGAATCACCATGACGGCTCCCGCCGCCCCCGCCGAAGCTGCTGCCACCACCTCGACCGCCCCCGCCGCTCCTCCGGCTGCTCCCCCGGTCGCGCCGACCGTCGTGCCACCGAACGCCACCGTCGCCGGCCAGGCCCCGCCTGCCCAGGGCGAGAACCTCGCCGACATCGACAAGGTGGAGAAGCTGCCCCAGTGGGCGCAAAAGATCATCACCGAAGCCCGACAGGGTGAGGCGAACTACCGCACGAAGGCGCAGGAGGAAGCCACCCGCACCAAGGCGATCCTCAAGGCCGCAGGCATCGAGACCGAGGAGACGGACCCGGCGAAGATCGCCGCCGAGCTGGAAAGCGAACGCTCCACCAGCCGCCAGCGCGCCGTCGAACTCGCCGTCTTCCGCGCCGCGTCCAGCGCCGGCGCCGACCCGGACGCCCTGCTCGACTCCCGCGGGTTCCTCGACAAGGTCAAGGGCCTCGACCCGTCCGACCAGAACGCCATCCGCCTGGCCATCGCCGACGCGATCCAGGCCAACCCCAGACTCGCGGCGGCCCCGGCGGCCCCGCAGGAACCACCCGCACCGCAGACACCGCCCGCTCCGGCAGCGGGAGTGTCCGGGGCCGACTTCGCCGGCGGGACCGGCGCAGCAGCCCAGCAGCTCACCCGCGAACAGCTCGCCGGGATGAGCCCCGAAGACATCCTCAAGGCGCACAAGGACGGTCGTCTGTCGGCCGTCATGGGCGCCAAGTAGCCCTCTGAAAGGGGGACCTCATGGCAATCACCAACTTCGTTCCCGAACTGTGGTCGGCCGCTGTCCAGGTCGGCTTCGAGAAGGAGCTGATCTACTCGCAGCCCACGGTCGCGAACCGGGACTACGAGGGCACCCTCACTCAGATGGGCGACACCGTCCATGTCACCTCGATCGGTGCCCCCACGATCCGCACCTACGACAAGACCACCGACATCACGATCGAGGATCTGTCGGACAGCGACACCGCCATCATCGTCAACCAAGGCAAGTACTGGGCGTTCCGAGTCAACGACGTCGACAAGGCTCAGGCCGCCGGGAACTTCCAGAGTCCCGCGATGGATCTGGCCGGCGCCGGTATCAAGGACGCTCTCGACCAGTACGTCGCGTCGCTCTACTACGCCGGCGCGGACGCGGCGAACAAGGTCGGCCGGCTGACCGTGTGGAACGGTGCGGACTTCTTCAAGCCGAACACCGGTCAGGTTACCGCGTACGACGCGCTGGCCGCGCTGAAGGCGAAGCTGGACGCGCAGTCCGTCCCGTCCTCCGGCCGGTACGCGATCCTGGACGCCGGCACCGGCGGCGCCCTTGCCCACGATTCTCGGCTGCTCAGCGCCGCCACCTCCGGGTCCGACCAGACCCTGCGGAACGGCATCATCGGCCGCGTCCTCGGGTTCGACGTCATGGTGTCGAACAACGCCCCGCTCGTCGGAGGTGCGGGCGCGGACCAGAACGACCGGGTGATCTGCGCCGGCGTCCGGTCGGCGGTGTCGGTCGCTCAGCAGCTCCTGGAGACCGAGGCTCTGCGGTCCGAGCTGCGGTTCGCCGACATCGTCCGCGGCCTGTCGGTGTACGGCGGCAAGGTGATGATGCCCAAGGGCATCGCCACCGCCACCATCACCATGGCTGCCGGCGTCGCGGCCTGATCTGATGCTGCTGTACGCCGCCCAGGAGGACATCGTCGCCTTGTGGGATCCGGACCGGGGCGATGTCCCGTCCAACGATGCACTCGACGGTGCCCTCCGGGCGGCATCGCTCCGGGTTCGGCACGCGACCCGGGCAGCGCGCTACGACGTCGGGACCGACGGGAAGCCTTCGGATCCCGACGTCGTGGAAGCGTTCCGGGACGCCACGGTCGCTCAGTGCCTGCTGTGGCTGGGCAACGGCATCACCCCCGACGCCCAGTTGCAGCAGCCGGCGCAGAAGGTGGCCAGTAAGTCCATGGGCGGCCGGTCGGTCACCTTCACCACGGACGACCCTGCGGTCACCGCGGCGAGGGTGCAGGCGGCCAAGGAACTGTGCGACGACGCCGCGCTGATCCTGCGGGACGCGGGGCTCGTCGGGCAGCCCTGGGCGTACTGATGTACGCCGACTGGTACGACCACACCGTCACCGTGGAAACCGTCGGCGCCTCGGGCGACTGGGGTGCCACCCCGAGCACCACGAGCACCGTGCCGTGCGCGATCGAGTCGTCCACCGCGGTCGTCATCACCCCCGAAGGCACCGAGGTCCGGGCGGTCTCGGTGCTGTACGCGGCGATCTCCGACCGGCCCAAGTTCACCCCCGGATCGCAGGTCACCCTGCCCGACGGCCGCAAGGCTCTGGTGCTGTCGGTGGACTCCACCGACTCGGACCCGGACCTGGGCGGCATCACCGTCCACCTCGCCTGACCATGGGAATGGACCTGGGCGGGATCCGGGCCCGGATGGAAGCCGCGGCCAAGGAGATGCGGGAAGGCGCAGCTGACGGCCTGGAGGAATGGGCCGAGTACGTCCTCCAGCAGTCTTCTCAGCTCGTGCCGATCGAGGAAGGCACCCTGCAGAACTCCGGCACCGTCGAGGTTGACCGGGCGGACCTGAAGGCTGCGGTCGGCTACGGCAACGGCGGCGCCCGGGACTACGCCGTCCGGCAACATGAGGACCTGTCCCTGCGTCACGACTCCGGCCGCAGCGGCAAGTACCTCGAGCGGCCGGCGATGCAGTCCCGGGCGGTCGGCGAACAGATCATCGGGGACGCCATCAAGCGGAGGCTCGGATGATCGACTACGCCGCCATCCTCGCCGCCCAGCAGAACGTCGACCCGATCGTCACCCGGACCGCCGAAGGCATCCGGCTGCTGCTGGCTCAGCGGTTCGACCCGGTCATCCTCGGCCACCCGACCAACGCCCCCGACTCCTTCACCGGCGTCGTGCCCTACCCGATCGAGGACAGCCTCTACGGCGACGTCATCCTCGGCATCCAGGTCCGGATCCGCGGCGGGAAGAACATGGGACCGAAGCCGGTCCTCGAACGGTCCGAGCAGATCCTCAACATCCTCCAGCAGTTGACCAACGTCGAGATCGCCGACGGCATCACGGTCGTCGTCTGCTGGCGCAACTCCTCGACCCCGATCGTCTTCGACAGCGTCCAGCGTCCCGAGGTCTTCGACTCGTACTACCTGCGCACCGACCGCCCCGCGTTCCTGTAGCCCCCTCACCCGCGTGCAGTGTCGCGGGGTCCATCACCTGAGAGGACACCACCATGCCTGCTCCCACCCTGACCCCGGCCAACGCGCCGGTCTCCAAGACCGCCGCCCGCTGGCGGCTGGCCGTCGACGGCGACTACGTCCCCACCACCCCGGGGTCCGCGGCCACCGATTCGGCCGACGCCTCGTGGCTGCAGGTCTTCGGCATCACCGACTTCTCCCCCGGCACCGTCGACTACACCGAGCAGGACGACACCGACTACGACTCCGTGGACGAGTCGGGCATCGTGTGGGCGTCGTCGACGACCACCGGCGCGGCGTGGACGATCTCGGGCACGGTCAAGCTCGCCGACTACGGCGGAGACCGTGACCCGGGAGCCGGCATGCTGGAGGACTCCAGCGACAGCCACACCCAGGTCCACGTCATGTGGTTCGACCGATTCGGCACGAAGTGCTACCACGGGTACGGCTTCGTGAAGTTCACCGTGCAGGGTGGGGCTCCGACGGACGTCTCGACCGCGCAGTTCGAGATCAAGGGTCAGGGCCTGCGTCGCACCGACTTCGCCAACCCGGTCGCGGCCGCGGTGCTGCCGAACGCGGTGTCCGCTTCCCCGTCGTCCGGTCCGGCCGGCACCACGATCACGGTCACCGGCACTGGCTTCGTCGGCGTGACCGCCGTGGAGTTCGGCACCACCGCGGCCCTCTTCACGGTGGACTCGCCGACGCAGCTCAAGGCGGTCGTGCCGGCCGGCGGCACCGCTGGCGCCCAGCCGATCAAGGTCACCAACGGCGCCGGCGCCGACGCGACCCCGCTGGCGTTCACGAAGAGCTGAGCCCATGCAGTCCCTCGGGCTGCCCCCGGTCATCGAGTCCTTGCCGCTGGACATCCCCATCGGCAACCCCCTGGCCGGGGGCACCATCAAGCGGTACAACATCCCTCCGATCAGCGGGCGGGACTACTGGCGCCTCCGGGCGGCCGACGCCCTCTGGGGCGAGATCGGCCGGGGCCGGTTGCAGCACCTGGCGCAGGCCACTCCGGACCAGGTCGCCGAGGCCGTCACCAACGACCGGGACCTGCGGGCCTCGGTCGTCGAGGTGATGGAATCGGAGTGGACCGCCAAGGACGTCGTCGCCGCCCCGCTTAGCCGCGAGGTCCACGACCAGATGCTCGCCGACGGCGTCCTGGACGTCTACATCAAACTCGCGTCCGCCACGGCCATGGCCTGGCACATGACCGGCGACCGCGATCTGGCCGCCAAGGTCTGGGCGGGAGAGAACCCGGGAAACCGCAGCGCCCGTCGCCGGAAGACCTCGACCAGTACGGCCGGGGTGAACGGGGCCCGACGGGCGTCTGGGAGTGGTACGAGCTCCCCGAAGAAGTCGAAGAGACGCTGACCCGGGACCCCCACGCCCCGACCATGCCCGAGGTGTGGGAACGGCACCGCCTCATCGCCGCCGACCTGCTGTCCGAATACGGAGTCGACGTCGACTCACCGTTGCTGGATGAGCGTTCCGGGCCCTGGCTGCAGAGGCTCATCGACGGCCTGTTCGTCTTAGACTGCCGGCTCACCCGGTCCCTTCACTCCCTGAGGGAGGAGAAGGAGCGCAAAGGCAAGGGGGGCCAGTGACTTTCAACGTCGGAGAGCTCCAGGCCACCCTTGGCATCGATGACTCCGGGATGGACGAAGGCATCTCCGGGGCCCTGGACAAGATGCAGGAGTTCATCTCCAAGGGCGGGGCGATCGCCGCCGCTGGGGGTGCCGTGATCGGCGCCGGCCTGGCCTTGGCCATCGCCGCTGCGTTCGAGGCGGACACGGTCACCCGGAAGATCCAGGCCAGCCTCGGCGCGACCGAGCAGGAAGCCGGCCGGCTGGGGAAGGCCGCCGGTTCCCTGTTCTCGAAGAACTACGGCGAGTCCATGGAAGAGGTCGGGACCGCCATCGTCTCGGTCGTCAAGAACATGGACGGGCTCCGCGACGTCAGCTCGGATGTCCTGGAATCCATTACCGGGCAGGTGATGTCGCTCGCCGCCGTGTTCGAGGAGGACTTCTCGGCGGTGACCCGGTCAGCCGGGCAGCTGATGAAGACCGGCCTGGCGAAGAACGCCCAAGAGGCCCTCGACATCATCACCAAGGGCCTGCAGTCGCCGGTGAACGCCGCCGACGATCTGCTCGACACCTTCGACGAGTACAGCACCGTCTTCCGGACCCTGGGCCTGGACGGGAAGGACGCCCTCGGGCTGCTGTCCCAGGGCCTCAAGGCCGGCGCCCGGGACGCCGACCAGGTGGCCGACAGCCTCAAGGAGATGCTGCTCCGCATCCAGTCGGGCGACAGCAAGCAGGCGATCTCCCAGCTCGGCCTGAACTTCAATGCCACCCTGACCGCGATCTCCAAGGGCGGGGAGTCGGCGAAGACCGCGACCGACACCGTGATCGACGCCTTCCGCGGGATCCAGGACCCGGCCACCAAGGCGTCCGTCGCGGTCGGTCTGTTCGGCACCAAGGCAGAGGACGCCCAGCTCGCCCTCGGCGCCCTGGATGTGGGCACCGCGGCGCAGCAGTTCGAGGACGCCTACGGCAAGATCGCCGGCGCCAGCAGCCAGCTGGACTCCACCGTCGGCGGCTCGCTGCAGGGCGCCTTCGACTCGGTGTGGCGGTCCATCCAAGGGTTCATCTCCGCCGCCGGGACCGACCTGGCCCCGATCCTGTCCACCGCGGCGGCCGCGTTCGCCGGCCTGTTCGACATCCTGCGGGGCGCGCTCGACTGGCTCAGCGACCTGCCCGGCCCGATCTACCTCATCGGCGGGGCGGTCGCCCTGTGGGCGGCGTGGGGCACCATCGCGGCCGGCGCGCAGGCCCTGGCCGCCGCCGTGGTCGGGCTCGGCGTCGCAGCCCGTGGGCTGATGGTCTCGCTGGGCCCGATCGGCCTGCTGATGGCCGGGGTCGCGACCGCCATGCTGCTGTTCTCCGACTCCTCCGGCGGCGCCGAGGATGCCATCGAGGGGCAGCAGGAGCGGTTCAAGGAGCTGAGGGACACCCTCGACGAGGCGACCGGCGCCATCACCGCGAACACGAGGGCGACGATCCTGCAGCAGACCGCCGGGACCGGCGTGGCGGAGACCCTGCAGAAGGCCGGCATCAGCCTGGACCTGTACGCCGACGCCGCCATGGGCAACGCCCAGGCGCAGCAGGAACTGGCCTCCCAGATCAAGGCGTCCCAGCTGGCCGCGATCGGGTCCGAGGGCGCCTTCAAGGGCATGGCCTCGGTCCTGGATGGAGCGAAGGTCTCCCAGCAGGAGCTGCTCGACGCGATCGACTCCGGCGACTGGTCCGGGGTCACCGGCAAGGTGCAGGGCTACGCCGACGAGCAGGCCCGGCTGAGCGGCAACGTCGGCGACGCCACGACGATCATGGACTCCTTCACCGCCGCGATGGGCCAGGCGCAGGGCCCGGTGCTGCAGCTCGGCGGCGTCATGATCCAGAACGGCGAGGCGACCGACCAGCTCGCCCAGGCGCAGAAGGACGCGGCTATCACCGCCGGCGACTTCGGCAACTCGGCGCAGGCCGCCTACGACCGGATCCTGTCCCTGGCCACCATCTCCGGCCTGTCCGCGGACGAGATCCAGCGGATGGGCAGCGAGGCCAACCTGAGCGCCGCGGAGATCGAGTCGATCAAGGCGGCGGCGAACTCCGCCACCGAAGGCGCCTCCCCGCTGGCTGAGGCGCTCGCCTCCGGGTCCTCGGCCGCCTCGGAGATGGACGCCGCCATCCAGATGCTGCAGCTGGCCCTGGACACCCTGGCCGGCAACACCATCTCGGCTGAGCAGGCGACCCGGGCGCACGAGGCCACCATCCGGGCGGTCGCGGCCGCGGCCCGGGACAAGGCCGACGCGGACGCCGCGGTGTCCGAGGCGCAGGCCAAGGTCAACGACCTGACCAACCAAGGCATCACCTCCGGCAAGGACTACGACGCCGCCACCCGGGCCCTCGTCGAGGCTCAGTCCTCGCAGGCCGACGCCAGCGACAAGCAGGCCGACAGCCTCGACTCACTGGCCGACTCCGCGCAGGGGATGACGCAGCGGGCCTTCGACGGCGCCGGCGGCATGAACAACTACGAGGCCGCGGTGCAGGCTGCCACGGCCAAGATGGTCGACCAGCGCGCCCAGTTCATCGCCTCGGCTGTCGCGGCCGGTGTCGGTGAGGAAGCGGCCAATGCTCTGGCCGACGCTCAGGGTCTGATTCCGGCCAACGTCCGAACCGCCTACGATGCGATCCGCGCCGACCAGGCCCGCCAGGCAGCTCAGGATCTCGGGCAGGCGGTCGACGGGGTCCCGAACTACAAGAGCGTCACCTTCAGCTCGAACGCCAACGTGCTGATCTCCGACCTGTCCACCCTCGAGGGACAGATCCGCCGGATCGACGGGTCCACCGTCACCGTCACCCGCCGGGTCGTCGGCGACCAGATGCTCGTCGCCAACCGGGGCGGCCAGATCCAGGGCCTGATCAAGGCCCTCAACTCTCGCCTCCCCGGGATGTCCGGCGGCGGCCAGGTGCCCGGCACCCCACCGTCGAACCCGCGGGAGGACAATGTGCTGGCCTCCGCGCTCGGGCTCCCGATCATGCTCCGCTCCCGGGAGTGGGTGCAGCCAGAGGAGTCCGTCGACTACTACGGGCCGGCGTTCATGAAGGCGGTCCAGAACCGCACGTTCCCCAAGCCGAAGGGCTACGTCGACGGCGGCCAGCCCGGGGTCCTGACCATCGCCACCCCGGGCGGCGGGCGGATGGCGCTCGATATCACGATCCGCGGGGAGGGCGAGCTCACCGGGGTCATCGCGCGCACCGCAACCGTCGCCGCCGACGGCCGGATGGCGCAGGCAGGCCAGCTGCTGACCCGGCGTCGGAGCCAGTTCACGTGATCACCCTGACGGCGGCAGCGGACTTCAGCGGCGCGGCCTTTGGCCTCCCCCCGCGGGTCCGGCTCGACGTCACCACCACCACCGGCTCACCCAACTCGGTGGCGGCGAACAGCCTGCTCACGCTGTGGCGGATCCACCAGGACGGGTCCGAGCATCGCGTCCTGACCCCGCCGGATCCGCGGTCCATCTCCGGCTCCTGGGTCGGGTACGACTACCATTCCCCGTACAACCGGGAGGTGTCCTACCGGGTGCAGGTCGGCTCAGCCTCCGCCACCGCGTCGGGGGTGTGGGTGCCGAGCTCGGTCGCCTGGCTGATCCACCCATCGGACATCACCCGCTCCGTCTGTCTCGACTCGGTCCGGTCCATCGGCACCCGATCGACGAAGAGCCGCGCGGGCCGATTCACCCCGCCCGGGGAGAAGCCGATCTTCATCAGCGAGGGCCGGCGGGACGGCATCAGCGGAGCGATCGTCGTCAAGCACTCCGACGCCGACGCGATCCTCGCCCTCACCGACGACGATCCGCTGCTGCTGATCAACACCCCCGGCGACGGGTGGCGGGTCGGCTGGATGTGGGTGCAGCCCGGGCAGATGGACTACGACAACCCCGGCGGCGCCTACTGGCCGTGGGACACCGTCACCATCCCCTGGGAGGAAGCCCAGGAACCGGACGCCGACCTGATCAGCGCCTGGACCGCCGGCATCGCCGCGAAGACGTTCAAGGCCGCCGGGATCAACGCCGGCCAGATGAAGCTGCTGTACGCCAACGCTGCAGCGCTGAAGACGAACACGACCGTCTGATGTGGGCAGTCCCCGACCCGGAGCGCTGGAAGCGGGCGCTCCGGGGTAGTCACACCGCCACGATCCGGATGGAGCTGTGGGCCGACGGCACCATCCTGTCGGAGGCCGCGCCGTTCGAAGGCGGCTCCGTCACCGACGAGTGGGTGACCGGGGCCCGACGCTCGCTGTCCACGAGCATCTTCCTGAACCGCTCGTGGCGGCGGTGGCTCGACAACTATTCAGGCCTCGAGCTGCGCCCGTACCGCGGGGTCCGGTTCAGCCGCCACAGCCTGGTCGAGTGCCCGATGGGCCGGTTCCCGATGCGGCAGCCGGACATCGGCCGCAACACCGAGGCGATCTCGGTGCAGTGCGACGACTACTTCCAGCGGGCCACCGCGTCGAAGTTCGGCGGTCCCACGATGAGCCCGGGCGGCCGGATCACCCTGGCCATCGCTCAACTCCTGACGCAGGCCGGGCTGCCGGACGCGCGGATCACCGCCACCAGCACCCGGTCCGCCGCGCCCGTCCTGCTCGACGGGAACGAGCGGGACCAGGCCGTGGCCGACCTTGCCCGATCGATCGCCGCCGAGGTGTACCTCGACCGGGAGGGTGTCCCGCGGATCGCGAACGCCCGCACCATCGGGGCGCCGACCGTCGACCTCGGCAGGCTCGGCTACCTGATCAAGCTGGATATCTCGAAGGTCTACAACGTGGTGTCCGTCCGGAGCTCGGCCAGCGACGTCGACTTCGGCACGGTCACCGCGGCGATCACCTGGCCCGAGCACCCCGCCCACCCGTACCGCCTGGGCTCCAAGAAGTACCCCGAGTACCGGGTGCTCAACTACGCCTCCCCGCTGCTGCTCGACGCGGCTCAGGGGATCGACGCGGCCCGCACCATCCTGGCCCGCCGGGCCGGCCAGGCCCGCACCGTCCAGTACAGCGACATCCCCGACCCGTCCACGGACGCCGGCGACACCGCCACCGGCACCACGAAGGACGGCCGCGAGGTCGCGCAGATCCAGACGGTCGTCACCCCGCTGACCGTCCAGGAGATGCAGGTCATCACCACCGTCTCCACGCAGATCGAGGAGGACTGATGGAGGTCCTCGTCCAGGCCGTCCTCGACGCGCTGGCCTCGATCCTGCCGAAGCTGTCCATCGGCCAGTCCCTGCCGATCCTCACCCTCAACTACGGGCCCACCGGGCTGCTCCGGGTCGAGGTGGACAACGCCGGCCAGCCCATGCCCTGCGACTGGACCCGCACCTTCGAGGCCGGCAACCCGCAGGTCGGGGAGACCGCCCTCGTCCTCTTCATCGAAGGCCAACCGACCATCGTCGACGTCATCAAGTCAGGAGCCCGCTGATGGGGACCCTCACCCGCTCCGGTGGCCAGTACTGGGAGGACAACCAGGACGCCGACATCCCGGCCGCAACCTTCGCTCTGGCGCAGTCCCTCGACGACAACGTCATCGCGAAGTTCCCCACCCTGGTCGCGCGGAATGCCAGTGAGACCGGCGGCAGCGGCTCCCTCCACTACGTCGCCGAGACTGGGCTGCTGTACCTGCGGGT